>ERZ795061.1784-NODE-1784-length-20555-cov-5.380878_pt1 | contig 20555 bp, 20 predicted proteins | sample MGYA00375145_ERZ795061 | MGnify/ENA primary metagenome ERZ795061 (study PRJEB30190, sample SAMN05720144) | anaerobic digester metagenome | isolation source: active sludge of municipal wastewater-treating anaerobic digesters | place: USA | collected 2014-12-22 ... | reverse complement strand
TTCGTGCAAACAATATTTTTGCGCAAATTCATTATATCCCTTGTCACCTGATGCCTTACTATAAAAAATTTGGCTGGAAGGAAGGTGATATGCCGCAAGCAGAAGCCTACTATAAGAATTGTATCTCTCTGCCTATGTATCCAACTCTTACAGAAGAAGACCAGACTTTTGTGATCAATAAAATTATGGAATTCTATGGCTAGATTGGCAATCATTCCTGCTCGTAGTGGTAGCAAGCGGATTCCGGGAAAAAACATAAAAGATTTTTTCGGGAAACCTGTAATTGCCTATTCAATACAGGCAGCTTTGGATTGCGGTCTTTTCGATGAAGTAATGGTTTCAACTGACGATTTAAAGATCGCTGATATCGCAAAAGCTCATGGCGCACAAGTTCCTTTTTTAAGAAGCGAAAAAAATTCAGATGATCAGGCGACAACTCTTGAAGTTATCAAAGAAGTTCTTAATTATTATAAGACGAACCTGAATAAAAGTTTTGATCAGATCTGTTGCATTTATCCTGCTGCTCCTTTGATCAATGCTTCACAACTGAAAAAAGGTTTTGAAAAACTCACATCAGGAAAATTTGATTCTGTTTTTCCTGTTGTGGAATTCAGTTATCCTGTCTGGCGAGGAATGGAACTTTATGAAACAGGAAAAGTAAATTTTATCTGGCCGGAATTTCTCAATTCAAGAAGTCAGGATCTGAAAAAAGTTTTTCATGATGCCGGTCAATGGTATTGGATGAATGTAGCTACAATTGGAAATTCTGTTTTTACTGATAATTCATCATCAATAATCATGATGGAAGAAGAAGTACAGGACATTGATAATCCTTCTGACTGGAAATTGGCAGAATTAAAATACCGGATGCGGAATGAAGCCTAGGTTATGTATTCGAACTGATGGAAATTCTGTCATGGGACTAGGGCATTTAATGCGCTGTTTCGCTCTTGCACAGATGGTAAAATCGAAATTTTCTGTTTGCTTTTATTGTCTGGAAATTCCACCAACTTTGGCTGCCAATATTATTTCAGCCGGATTTGAATTTCATAAAATTAGTTCGGATGACAAATTTGTTGAGTCGGTAAATGACGAAGATCTTGTTATCCTTGATGGATATCAATTCACAGAAAGTTTTCAAGTTGAATTAAAGAGAGTAGGTGTAATTCTCATTTGTATAGATGATCTCCATGATAAGCATTATTTTGCTGATCTGATTCTCAATCATGCTCCCGGAATAACATCCGGTAATTACTCCGCAGAAATTTATACTCAATTCGCCTTGGGGTCAGACTATGTTCTGCTACGTCCGGGATTTTTAAAAGCTGCTTCAGAGACCGATGTAAAACACGACAATGAAATTGCATTCATTTGTTTTGGTGGAGCCGATCCCAGGAATATGACTCAGCAGGTTTTGAAAATTGTAAGCAGTCGCACTCAGTTTAAAGAGATAAACGTTGTAACCGGGTCTGCATTTACAAATGCTGAAACAATACAATCAATTGCCGATAAAGATATCCGTATAAAGTATTTTCAGTCGATTGACGATGACCGGATGCTCGCGCTCATGCAGAAATCCGGAATAGCTATCGTTCCGGCAGGTGGCATATTGCTGGAATGTCTGGCCGCAGGGTGTAATGTAATCTCGGGATTGTATGTTGACAATCAAAAATTTATTTACTCAAATTACTTGCAGGCAAACACTTTTACTGACGCCAAAGATTTCAGTGAAGTGAATATTATTTCTGCTATAAAGACTGCTGTTTCGAAACCGCAGGTTAAAAGAAAATTCTTTGATGGTAAATCGGGAATCAGAATTGAAAAAATTCTACTCAACTTAGCTGAAGCAAAAAAAATTACATTGAAAGTAGCATCAATTGAAGATACTGATACTACTTTTAAATGGGCAAATGATCCTGTAATCAGAAAACATTCTTTCAGCAAAGCTGAGATCAGAAAAGAAGAACATGTTCTCTGGTTTGAAAGAAAAATTCAATCAGAAGATTGTATCTACCTGATCGCATTAAAGGATGATATTTCTGTTGGTTCTATTCGTTTTGATCTGAATGAAGGTGATGCCCTTATCAGCTACCTGGTCGACCCACTATATCATGGCTATGGTTATGGTCAGGTATTATTGTGTAAAGGGCTTGTGTTTTTAAAAAACATAGCTGATTCAAGAGGTTATGTTCTACAAACAGTTTCGGGAAAAGTTTTCAAAGAAAACATTTCTTCTTTGAAGGCCTTCGAGCGTACCGGATTTAAAATTGAAAGTGAAACAGCAGAATACGTTACATTCACAAAACAAATAGCAGCATGAAAGAAATAAAGATCGGAAAATTTGTTATTTCAGACAGTTCGCCAGTTTTTATAATTGCTGAACTTTCTGCAAATCACAATGGGCAAATCGAACATGCAATACACACAATCAGAGAGGCAAAAAAAGCAGGTGCTGATTGTATAAAACTACAGACATATACAGCTGATACGATCACTATTGATTCAACCAATGATGATTTTAAAGTCAGTCAGGGAACATTGTGGGATGGCAGATATTTGTATGATCTCTACAAAGAAGCATATACTCCGTGGGAATGGCATCAAAAACTTTTTGATGTTGCAGCTGAAGAAGGACTGATCTGTTTTTCATCGCCATTCGACAATTCAGCAGTAGATTTTCTTGAAAAATTAAATGTGCCGGCTTACAAAATTGCATCTTTCGAGATTACTGATATTCCTTTGATTGAATATGTTGCATCTAAACAAAAACCTGTTATCATTTCTACAGGAATTGCAGGCATTGATGATATTGAACTTGCTCTTGAAGCATGTAGACGGATGAATAATGATCAGATAATTCTTCTGAAATGTACTTCGAGTTATCCTGCAGAATTAAGTGAAGCAAATTTATTAATGGTCAAAGATCTTTCTGAAAGATTCAATGTATTTTCAGGATTGTCGGATCACACAATGTCGAATACAGCTCCTGTTGTTGCTACTGCATTGGGTGCAAAAATAATTGAAAAGCATTTTATCACAGATAGAGCTGTTGGTGGACCTGATGCAGCATTCTCTTTAACAAAAGATGAGTTTGCAAGTATGGTTGCAGAAGTAAGGAAGGCTGAACTTTCACTTGGTGTAGTTGATTATAAATTGACACCAGGACAAGAAAAGGGAAAACAATTTTCGAGATCACTTTATGTTGTTAAAGATATTAAAGCAGGTGAATTGATAACTGAAGAAAATATTCGTTCTATCCGCCCCGGATTTGGCATGCATCCAAAAAATTACAAAGACGTAATTAATACAAAAGCAAAAAAGGACTATAAAAAAGGAGATCGGTTTTCAATCTGATTAACTTCAAGATAAAGTAAGAATGGGAAACAATGAAAAATTTGATCCGGGAGAGTTACCCGGAAATCGGAGTTGTGTACTGAATAATGAATACGGAGATACGGAGGTATTGGCCAAATATTGTGGCTTTGAAAAAGTCCCTAAACCGGTAATCGCAGAATTGCAGCATGGGTGGATGATGCCTGAGAGAAATGTAAACCCTGAATTTGTTGTTGGTAATGACGGACTTTCCCGGACCAGAAAAAATAAACAGTATCTCGTTACAAGAAGTGATCAGGCAGAATACCTGAAGAGTGAAGGGTATACAAATGTTGAAGCTATTGGTTTCCCGATAATATATGCTGAGAAACCAAAGATCAGGCGACTTGAAAAAAGTTTATTGGTCATGCCTGTACATTCTTTATCAGATACCCGCGAACATTGGAATGATGAAGAATATGCATCCTATATCGATTCTGTTTCAGCAAACTTTGAAAAGATCGTTCTCTGTTTACATAGTTCTTGTTTGAAAAAGGGAAACTGGATCAATGCTTTTAAAAAAAGAAATATTGAAGTTGTTCTTGGTGCTGACCCAAGAGATTGTAATACGTTTCCCAGACTTGCATATTTGTTCAATAGATTTGAGTTTGTAACCTCTAATCAAATGGGTTCACACATTGCTTATGCTGCATATTTTGGAGCCAAACCTTCAATCGCCGGTCCTGAACCAAGGTTTGATAAAACCGACTATGAGAATACAGTTTTTTACAGGAATGTACCGGAGATGCTTATATTGTTAGATGAATGGTATAAGACAGGTTACTTTAAAAAACTATTTTCTTTTCTGTATTGTGAGCCACATCTGGCAAATCAATTAATTGAATGGGCAGAATTTCAATTAGGAGAAAAGGAGAAAAAAAGTAATCAGGAATTAAGAAACATCCTTGGTTGGTCAATGAAAGACAGATTGATCTATGAATTGAAAAATAAAATCAGAAAAGTAATCAGGAAATAAATGAAGGCATCAGTCATTATACCAACTTTTAACCGGTCGGGACAGTTGTCAAGAACACTTGCAAGTCTTGTTGCCCTTGATTACAGACTTGACTTATTCGAGATTATTGTTGTCGATAATGGCTCTGTTGATGATACGAAACAAATTGTTGATTCATGTATTGTAAAATTTCCTGAACATAAGATCCGGTATTTTTTTGATAATGTCCCCGGACTTCTTACCGGTCGTCATCGGGGCGCAAAAGAAGCAAAGGGTGAGCTATTGATTTTTATTGATGACGATATTAGTGTTGAAAAAAAATGGCTGAAATCCATCGTCGAGACATTTGAAAATTATCCCGATGTGCATCTGGTGGGTGGTAAGTGTCTTCCTGCATATGAAAAAACTCCGCCTGAATGGTTGGATGCATTCTGGAAAGAACTTCCCGATGGTGGTAAAATGCTGACAGATCTAAGCCTTTGTGATTATGGCAATAAAGAAAAAGAAGTTGATCAGACGTGGATCTGGGGATTGAATTATTCGATAAGAAAAAGTTCTTTCCTGAAATTCGGCGGTTTTCATCCGGATAATATTTCTCCGCGCTATCAGCATTTCCAGGGTGATGGAGAAACCGGATTGTCCTTGAAATTGAAAGAGAATGGCGCAAAAGCGTGGTACAATCCGCAAGTTATTGTCTATCACGAAGTACCCGCGGAGAGAATGACTTATTTTTATTTTGAAAAGCGCTATTTCTATCAAGGTGTATGCAATTCCTTTACCGGGATCAGGCGAATAAAAGGTTCGAGAATCCGGAAAATTATTGCCACTTTTGTGGAAATGTCAAAGGCGTTTGCAAGAAAAATTCTCGGAACAAATGCATTCAAATTGACAAAAAATAATAATGTTAGTATTGAAGTTCAATTACTCTTTGCAAGACTCTCAGAAATGGAGAAAGCAGGTTACAGATTCCATCAGAAAATTGCATGGAGCAACCCGCAAGTAATGGAGTGGGTATTGAAAGAAAATTATTTTGATTATAAACTTCCCGAAGACTGATGCTGGAAAAAATAATTCATAACGAACAATTGCTTGCTATAATAATTGGTAATAATTATAAGCAGGATGGAATTGCATTCTTTACTGACGATAATTTTTCTCAGCAATTAGGATACATGAATCGTCCGAAAGGTTACGTCATAGAACCACATCGGCATAATCTTGTTTCTAGGGAAGTCGTGCAAACACAGGAAGTCTTATTTGTTAAATCGGGAAAAGTCCGTGTTGATTTTTATAATGACGAACAGCAATACATCGAAAGCAGAGTGCTCGTTCAAGGTGATGTAATTTTACTTGCTGCCGGTGGACATGGTTTTGAAATGCTTGAACCAAGTGAAATGATCGAAGTAAAACAAGGGCCTTACATTGGAGAAAAAGATAAAGTTCGTTTTGATCCTACATCGAATCCTAAAGTTGAAGTCAAATAATTATGATTCCTGTAAATACACCCTTGCTGAATGGCAATGAAGAAAAATATCTTCTCGAATGTATCCGTACAGGATGGATCTCTTCTGAAGGACCATTCATAAAAGAATTCGAAGAGAAATTTTCTGCTTATGTAAATCGCAAACATGGGATAGCTGTTGCAAATGGTTCTGCTGCACTTGATGTAGCTGTTCAGGCATTGCAATTATCGCCGGGTGATGAAGTGATCATGCCGGCTTTTACGATCATCTCTCCCGCGCAATCTGTTGTCAAAGCCGGTTTGATTCCTGTTCTGGTAGATAGCGATCCTGAAACATGGAACATGGATGTTTCTTTAATAGAGAATAAAATTACCTCCAGAACGAAAGCCATCATTGTTGTTCACATCTATGGTTTACCGGTAGATATGGATCCGGTACTTGCACTTTGTAAAAAACATAACTTACTTCTGATTGAAGATGCTGCAGAAATGCACGGACAAACTTACAAAGGGAAAGTCTGCGGGTCATTTGGTGATATCAGCATTTTTAGTTTTTATCCTAACAAACATATAACAACCGGCGAGGGTGGTATGATCGTTTGCGATTCTGACCATCTTGCTGCCCGCTGTCGAAAACTCCGGAATCTGGCCTTTGAACCGGATGGAAGAAGGTTCATTCATTTTGAACTTGGCTGGAATTACAGAATGACAAATATGCAGGCTGCATTGGGTCTTGCTCAACTGGAACGTATCGGAGAACATATTGAAAAGAAAAGAAAGGTCGGTAAACTTTATCAGGATGGCCTTTCCGGTCTGAAAAATTTTCAGTTTCCTAAAGTAAAAACAGAATATTCAGAAAATATTTTCTGGGTTTATGCACTCGTTGCAGATTCTCAATCTTTGTGTGAATCAACAGTTGAAAAGCTTTCAAAAGAAAAAATTGGTACACGCCCGTTTTTCTGGTGTATGCATGAACAACCTGTTTTTCAGAATATGGGATTGTTTAAGAATGAAAAGTATCCTGTTGCTGAACGCCTTGCGCGAAATGGATTCTATCTTCCCAGTGGACTCGGACTTTCAGAGGAGGATGTGAATACCGTTATATCAACTATGAAAAAAATTTGCAGCTGATCTGTATTCGGAGAAGTAATTAATCAATCTATCTATGAAGATCGCAGTTTGGATTTTATCTGATTATAAGCAGCAAATGGGAGGCGGATTCGCTCTCTATGATAAGTTTATTCAGATGATTGATGCATTTCAGTTTTCAGAAGAACTGGAAGTTTGCTTTGTCGGTCATAATCCTGCTTCGAATTATAATTTTAAAAAGAAATATATTCAGCTAAATTATTTTCATAGTCTTACTGAAAACAGAACCGGAAAACCGTCTGCATTATCTGCATTCATTCATAATAAACTGGCACGTTACTCCCATAGAATTCCTGTTCTTAATAAACGAGAGCGGAAACAATTGGATGCAAATGATGTTGATCTGATCTTTTATCCTGTTCAGGGTTTCAGAAAAATCCCTGATTTCCCATTTGTAGTTTCTAACTGGGATATTGGACACAAAGCTTCCTATGCCTTACCGGAATTAGGGATGAATTATTCATTTGATTATCGTGATAAATGGTATTCAAAAGGAATTTTTAAAGCACTAATGGTTTTCGCTGAATCAGAATCCGGACGGGAAGAACTATTGTACTATACCCGGTTGAATCCACAACGTGTGCAGATCATTCCTTTATTTCCGGGTGGAGTAGTAAACATAAAAACGGATAAGTCGATTACTGTTTCAAAGATCGATAAACTTTCCTTGCAGGCCGGAAAATATTTTTTCTACCCTGCGCAATTCTGGGCACATAAAAACCATTACAATTTATTGCTTGCATTTAAAAAATTGCAAACAGATTTCCCTGATCTAAAACTTGTACTTACAGGATCTGATAAAGGAAATAAAGAATATATCAGGGAAGTTGTCAGTAAGCTAAACCTGACTAACAATGTTTTATTTCCCGGGTTTGTGGACAATGAAACAATGGTTGGTTTTTATTCACATGCTTCAGCGATGATCATGCCTTCTTTTTTAGGACCGACAAATATGCCGCTCCTTGAAGCACGTGAATTGAATTGCCCTGTGTTATGCTCCAATCTTCCCGGACATATTGAAATGATGGGAGCGGGAGCTTTGTATTTCAATCCTGCTGATCATATTGAAATGTATGAACAGATGAAAAAAATTCTCGACATTCAATTTAAAGAGGATCTGTTGAAGAAAGCAGCTGATAAATTATCGACTTCGTTCTTCACTCCTGAAAATGCATTGAAGCAGCTTGATCTGCACCTGAAAAATTTAATTCCTGTTCGTAAAAGCTGGGGAAAAAGCAGTAAAATCTTTTAAACGCCGGCTATGAAATTCTCTGTTATCATCCCATCTTATAATCAGGAAAGGTTTATCGGAAGTACACTTGAAAATGTTGTGAGGCTGAAAAGTGATGCTGCAGAAAAGGGAACTGAAATTGAGATAATACTTATAGATAGTGAATCAAATGCTGAAGTGCAAAAGATCATTTCTTTGTTCAGAAAAGATCTCGATCACATAGATATCAGTAAAGACAAAGGGCAATACGACGCAATTAATAAAGGATTGAAAATTTGCTCGGGCGATTACTGGACATGGTTGAATACAGATGATCATATCGATATCAATGGATTTTTCAAATTGGTGGAAATCCTGAAGAAGGATCCTGATATTGATTATATCTATGGCGGCATTCAATATATGGATACTGATAACAAGCTTATCAAGGATGTAAAAGCAAAAATATTTACTCTTGATTCGTTGGTCAATTTAGATCCCGGGATCTATCAGCCCGGTTCATTTTTTAAAACATCATTTACAAGAACTGTCGGAGAAATTTCTGCTTACAGATGCTGCTTTGATTATGAATATATTCTCAGATGCCTGAAGAAGTACGCAAAAATTTATGTATGCGACTTTCCTGTTGCGAGATTCCGGTATTACAGCGATTCAAAGACAGGTTCGATGATTCCTGTATTTATCAGGGAACAATTGCTCATTAGCAAAGATTTTGGTCGTAAGCCTTACAGCAAACTTACCTGGTTCTCAAATTTACGTTTGCTGAAACATAGATTATTCCCACGCCAATGAAAAAAGTTCTTTTATTGGCTGATGAAGCATCTTCTCATACACAAAAATGGGCTGATGCAGTTAAAGCAAACGGTTTTGATGTCCGGATCTTTTCGATTCGGAGTTCTGATAAAAGTGATCTGCAAAAAGCTTCTTACATTCAGCATCTTTCCCGGTTGAAAAGAACGATCAGTGATTACAAACCGGATCTTATGCATGCGCATTACGCAACAAGTTATGGACTTCTTGCTGCATTATCCGGATTCAAGCCTTATCTGATCTCTGTCTGGGGTTCTGATATTTTTGATTTTCCTAAAAGATCTTTCTTTCACAGACAAATTCTGAAATATAATTTAAGAAATTCGAAATGTGTAGTTTCATCAAGTAACGTGATGGCGCAAGAAGTCAGAAAGTATTTTTCCGGACCAATTGAAATTATACCTTTTGGAATTGATCTCGCAGTTTTCACAAGAGTTGCTACAAGAAAGAAAATGCTTACTATCGGTATCATTAAATCCATGGAGGACTACTACGGAATTGAAGAACTGATCAGAGCATTCAAAATTGTAAGGGAGAATAATTCTGATACCGAATTAAAATTACTTTTGATCGGTGGCGGAACAAAAATTGAAAAATATAAACAAATTGTTTCCGATCTGGGATTAAATGAGTTCGTGGAATTCCGGGGTAAGATCTCTCAGGATCTTGTTCCCGCAGCGCATAATGAAATTGATATTTTTGTGAATCCTTCTGTTCATGAAAGTTTTGGTGTAAGCGTGCTTGAAGCATCAGCTTGTGAAAATCCGGTTGTGGTTACTAATGTCGGTGGATTAAAAGAGGTTGTCGTAAATAATTCCACCGGATTGATAGTGGAGCAGGGAAATCAGAATGAATTGATAAAAGCAATCTCTTATTTTGTTGAGAACAGAGAACAAATTGATATTTTTGGAAAACGAGGACGCAAGTTCGTTTCCGGGAATTATGACCAGAGCAATGTCCGCCATAAGATCAAAGATCTTTATACTTCGTTTTTAAAATCAGGAAAGCAATGAAAATACTAACAGTAGTAGGAGCGAGACCTCAATTTGTTAAAGCTGCTGCAGTCAGCAGAGAACTTCGGTTGCATCCATCGATTCAGGAGATCATACTTCATACGGGTCAGCATTACGATGATAAAATGTCGGAAGTTTTTTTCCGCGAAATGGATATTCCTGAACCTTTTTTGAATCTGGAAATTCATGCATCGACTCATGGTGATATGACCGGACAAATGCTGATTGGTATAGAAAAGGCTTTGCTCAAAGAAAAACCTGATGCAGTTTTAGTTTATGGTGATACAAATTCAACTTTAGCAGGAGCACTTGCTGCTTCAAAATTACAGATCAAACTTATTCATGTTGAAGCCGGATTACGAAGTTTTAATATGTCTATGCCTGAAGAAGTAAACAGAATTTTAACAGACCGGATCTCTGATTTACTTTGCTGTCCAACCGATCAATCACTATTGAATCTGAAAGCTGAAGGGTTTGATACTTTTGGAAGTGCTGTTGTAAAGACCGGAGATGTAATGCAGGATGCAGCAATGTTTTATTCTGAACGTTCAGCAGCTCACTCAACTATAGTCAAAAGTTTATCCTTTGAAAAGTATATACTTTGCACATTACATCGTCAGGAAAATACTGATGACCCCATAAGGTTAAAAAATATTATAGAAGCGATCAATGAAATTCACAAACAGATTCCCGTTGTGTTGCCAATTCATCCAAGAACAAAAAAGAAATTAGAAGCAACAGGACTTGTTTTGGAATGTAAAACAATTGAACCGGTTGGATATTTTGATATGATCGAACTGATCAAACACTCATCTTTAGTAATGACTGATAGTGGCGGTTTGCAAAAAGAAGCATATTTCTTTTCAAAACTTTGTGTTACTCTGCGTGATGAAACAGAATGGATTGAATTGGTAGAAAATAAATTTAACAGTCTTGCCGGAGCTGACAAACAGAAAATTGTTGCAATGGTAAACGATTCACTCAATCGCAAATTCGCGGCAGGTTCAGATTTGTATGGTGGTGGAAAAGCATCGTCAAATATTGTAGAAGCTATTAAGAAATATATCTGAAATGCGCCTGCTAATTCTCACACAATATTTTCCGCCTGAAGTGGGTGCCCCGCAGAATCGGTTATTCGAATTAGCGGTTCGACTTCAGAAGATGGGGGTTGACGTGACGATTTTAACCGCAATGCCGAACTATCCGAAGATGATCATTCACAGTGATTATGTAGGGAAAAAATACTGTTATGAAGAGATCGATCAGCTAAAAGTTCATCGGTCTTCTATATTTGTTTCGACTGATCGTTCAATCATCAAACGTCTGCTCAATTATTTTTCTTTTGTATATAGCTCTTATCGCATCGGAAAGAAAAAGACAGGGAAGTTTGATTATATATTTTGCGAAAGTCCACCGCTCTTTCTGGGTATATCTGCATACCTGCTTGCGAAAAGCAAAAATGCGAAACTGATCTTTAATGTATCAGATCTTTGGCCGGAAAGTGCAGAGAAACTTGGACTAGTTACCAATAAACTACTACTAAAAATTTCTACCTGGCTGGAAGAATTTCTTTACAGGAAATCAGCTTTAATTACCGGTCAGACGAAAGGAATTGTAGCAAATATAAAATCAAGGTTCCCGCAAAAAAATGTTTACTGGCTGCCCAATGGTGTCGATCTGAGTTATTATGATCCTACACTTTATACAGCAGATTGGAAAAAAACTGCAGGATTCAAAGATGAAGATAAGATCTTTTTCTATGGTGGTATAATTGGTTACGCGCAGGGGCTGGATATAATTTTGAATGCAGCTCTTCAGCTTAAAGATAGAAATGAAATTAAGTTCTTATTGCTGGGAGATGGACCGGAAAAGGAACGATTAGTTGAAAAATCAAGGTCGCTGGGATTAGAGAATATTTATTTCCGGGCTCCCGTTACTAAAAAGGAAATGCCGCATATTGTTGCAGCAATAACAGCATCAATTATTCCACTAAAGAAACTGGACTTATTCAAAGGAGCAATTCCTTCAAAAATATTTGAATCCCTGGCCATGAAAAAGCCGATATTGCTCGGTGTGGATGGTGAAGCGAAAGAACTGTTTATCGATGAAGGTAAGTGTGGCATGTTCTTTACTCCTGAGTCAGAGGAGGAGTTAGTAAGAAATATTTTATATGTATGCGAACATCCTGATGATGTTAAAGTCTGGGCCGAGAATGCCAGAAATTATGTTGACAAGAAGTTTAACCGTAACTCAATTGCTGAGAATTTTTTCCGTCTTTTAACGGAGAATAAAAATTGAATTTTTATTACTTAAGTAAATCAGGTCCAAATACTGAAACAGAAAAATGATCCAAAAATTAAAAAATACTTTTTTGAATTTTGGATATATTCTGCCTCTATCGCTTTCTTTTCTCTTGCCATTTGGGATCAATTATACCTTGATAATTATTATCTGGGCAATGTTTTTTTTGTTTTTTAATGATACCGGTAAAGCTTTAAAGAATATCTTTTATACAAAGTGGAGTTATGTCCTTATTGGATATTTTTTGATCCATGCCATCGGATATTTTTTTTCCGAAAATAAGGGAGTTGCATTATTTGCAATAGAAAAAAAACTTGGCTTCCTGATCTTTCCATTATTCATATTCTCCTCCGCTTATACAACAAAACAAGTCAACAAGATCATAGATGCATTCATTGCAGCGTGTATACTTTCATCCCTTTTTTGTATTGCAAGAACTATCTATAGATATTTTGCCGATGGGGTAAATGATTTCTACTATAAAGAATTCTCGTACTTTTTACATCCCAGTTACTTTGCAATGTACCTGATTTTTGCGATCATACTTTTGATCTTAGTCGTTAAAAGGAGATCTACAGAGGTGAAGAGGAGTTATATTTATTCCATTTTCCTGCTGTTCATCGTAGCGATCTATTTCTGTAGTTCAAAAATGGGATTGTTATCTGCATTACTGGTATTACCGTTGACTTTTATTATTTCGGAGAAAGTGAATGCGAAAATTCTATCCGGAACTCTTTTGATTCTGGTGGCTGGTCTTTTTGTAACGAACAAATTTTTCCCGGAGCCATTTGACAGAATGAAAATGGCAGCAAATGTTATGTTTTCAAAAAAAGCAATTGATAAAAGTGATGTGGAAAGTACAGCTGTTCGAATTTTGATCTGGGAAGAATCTATGAAAATAATAAAGGAAAATTTCCTTTTCGGAACAACGCCAGGTGATTTGACCGATAAGCTGAATGAAGCATACCAAAAAAATGGATTGACTGGTGCTTATGCCAATAGTTTGAATGCTCATAATCAGTTTTTGCAAACATTTATCGGAACAGGAATTATCGGATTTATTTTATTACTCCTGATGACAGTCTATGCATTGGTTTATGCAATTATCCGAAAGTATTATTTGCTGGCGCTCTTCAGCCTTTTGGTCATTTGTAATTTTATGGTTGAATCAATGTTACAGGTTCATGCCGGGTTTATCTTTTTTGTGTTTTTCTTTTGTCTGCTTATTCGTTACGATCTTACAGATAAAGCTGAAAGGCGCGCAATTTGACCCTAAAATATGTATGAAATTACACAGAATAGCGAAAAATTGCCGTTATTTTTTTTTATCTTCGTCCCTCTAAACTTGATACTGTGATTTCGGTTTAAAACAAATGAAAGCTTGAATAAATGATTCCTTTTTCACCACCCAGGATCGATCAGAAAATTATTGATGAAGTTGTTGATACTCTAAAATCAGGGTGGATTACGACCGGACCTAAAACAAAAAAATTTGAAAAACTTCTCGCAGAATATTGCGGGAATAAAAGAACTATTTGCCTGAATTCTGCTACTGCCGGATTAGAGATCATGTTGATCTGGTTTGGAGTCAAAGAAGGCGATGAAGTAATTCTCCCATCATACACTTATTCAGCAACAGCAAATGTAATTATGCATTGCGGCGCTAAGCCTGTTTTTGTTGACGTAAAATCTGATTTCAATATCGATCCTGAAAAAGTAAAAGCTGCAATCACTTCAAGAACAAAAGTAATCATGCCTGTTGATTTTGGTGGCTGGCCTTGCGATTATAATGCATTGAATGCATTAGTGAATGATCCGGAAATAAAAAAACTTTTTTCACCAGTATCAGATGAGCAAAAAAGACTCGGAAGAATTTTCGTTCTCGCAGATGCTGCTCACTCTCTGGGCGCTAAACAGAACGGGAACAAGTCAGGTACTCTAACCGATTGTTCTGTGTTTTCATTCCATGCTGTGAAAAATCTTACAACGGCTGAAGGTGGAGCAGTGGCATTAAATTTTGCTCATCTCGACAATGATAAATTGTATGATGAACTTTGTGTAAAGACTTTACATGGACAAAACAAAGACGCACTTGCAAAAATGCAAAAAGGAAACTGGCGATATGATATTGTAGAAGCCGGTTACAAAATGAATATGACCGATATTCTTGCAGCTATCGGACTTGTTGAACTTGAAAGATACGAAAGCGAAACTCTTGTAAAAAGAAAGGCGATCTGTCAGGCCTACAATAAAGCATTTGGAAGTAAATCCTGGGCTATTTTACCTGATATGGAAAATTCAACTCAGGAATCGTCCTATCATTTGTATCCCTTGAGAATTTCCGGTATCGATGAAGCGAAAAGAGATAAGATCATGCAGCAGATCTTCGACAAAGATATCAGCGTCAATGTGCATTTTATCCCTGTTCCAATGATGTCTTTCTATAAATCACGTGGCTATTCAATTGAAGATTACCCTGTCTGTTACCGGAATTATTCCTGTGAAATCTCATTACCTGTCTTTTTTGACCTCACTTTTAGCCAAATTGAACAAATATCCCAATCTGTCATACAATCAGTAGAAGAAGAATTATATATTCGCACCCTATGAAAAAACTCCTTTATCTGCTAGTTCTGTTATCTGCTTCTGTCCTGGGTCAGGAAATTGATTTTCGTGGCCGCTCAGAGATCGTATTACAGCAGTTTGTTAAAAATGAATTCCTGAACATATATAAGCAAATTGATACAGCATCAATTTCAAAGATTGATACCGCTTCAATTGCCAAAAGCTGGAAAAACCTGATTCAACAGAATGGTAAATATGTGAAAAACCTGAAAGTTGAAAAAAGTCAGCAAGGAAATTTTGAAGTGTATGCCTACACCTTGCAATTTGAAAAAAATGAAATTACGTTTCGTCTGATCTGGGGCACAAATAAAAAGATCAAAGGTTATTATTTTACACCGGTAGATAAACGACCAAAATATCAGGTTCCATCATATCACAATGCTTCTGCTGCGAAAGAGAAAAAAGTTCTGTTGACAACCGGAGAATTCAGAATCCCCGGAAGTCTGGTGATTCCTAATACTCCCGGAAAACACCCGGTGGTAATTTTAGTTCATGGTTCAGGTGCAAATGATCGCGATGAAACATTTGGCCCATTAAAGCCTTTCAGAGATCTGACATCCGGATTAACTGCTCAGGGTATTGCCGTTCTGCGATTTGAAAAAAGAACAAGAATTTTCAAATCAAAGATGTCACACTATTCTCCAAATTATACTGTGAAACAAGAAGTACTTGAAGATGTTCAGCGGGCGATTGAAGTTGCTAAAGCAGATACTTCTATCGATACGACACAGATCTATATTTGTGGACATAGTTTTGGTGGAATGATGCTTCCAAGAATTGCAAAAGAGAATCCTTCAATCAAAGGGTTGATCTACCTTACTCCGAATGCACGGAGACTTGAGGACCTTTTCGTAGCTCAGGCTGAATACATAGCAAATGAGATCACTGATCCTGCAAGAAAAAAAGCTGTTGTTGATTCTATCAAAGTTTTACGTGATAAAGTAAAATCATTATCATCGAATGCAGCAGTTGATAGTTCTCGTATCTTTGATTCACCGGTATCTTTGTGGTATGAGTTAAGAAACTATGATCCGATTGAAACTGCAAAAACATTGGATATGCCAATGCTTTTCATTTTCGGCGGACGTGATTATCAGGTAACTTCAATTGATTCCGATAAATGGTTTTCTTCATTCAAGTCAAATGAAAAAGCAGCCTTTAAGATGTATCCAAATTTGAATCACTTTCTAATCGCCGGAGAGGGAAAAAGTCTTCCTGCAGAATATGAAAAACCCGGAAATGTGGATGAAGGTCTGATAAATGATATCAGCACTTGGATTAAAGGAGTTAAATAAAGAACGATTAATGATATGGTTAAGGGGTAATATGAATAAGTTTCTCATCAGGTTTTTTGACATTGTATTTTCATTGGCAGGATTGATCGTTTTTTCTCCGATCCTTGCACTGATTGCATTAACGATCGTTTTGGATTCATCCGGACCGGTTATTTTCAGACAGTGGCGTGTGGGGAAAAATAATTCAGATTTCAGACTATTTAAATTCAGAACAATGAATATCAATTCCGATAAAATGGGATTGATCACTGTAGGTTCAAGAGACCCACGTATCACTCGCGTTGGTATTTTTCTAAGAAGATTCAAACTGGATGAACTTCCGCAACTTTTAAATGTTCTATTCGGACAAATGAGCCTTGTTGGACCCAGACCGGAGGTTCGTCGTTATGCAGACCTTTATACACCTGCACATCAAACGCTTGTATTATCAGTAAGACCCGGTATTACTGATTTTGCATCTATCGAATACTCAAATGAGAATGAATTACTGAGTAAAGTCACTGATCCGGAACATTTTTATATTAATGAAGTATTACCTGCCAAAATTAAGCTCAATCTTATCTTCATCGAAAATCCTACTTTTGGTAATTATATGCGCATTATCTTTCGCACCGTTGGAAAAATCCTTACACACTAGTTAAATAATCAAAAATCTAATCAACATCATTCTCCAGGTCGTTTCAAACTATTAATTTTGGTAGTCTTAAAAGGGGTGGAAAAAATTTTATTTAATAATTGAACTATGAGAGTTAAAATTTCGTTTTTAAAAGTGCACGGCAGTAGTGGCACCGTGCCACTTCATCACCAGAAAATTATTTCTGCGTTTCTGGAAGAAGTCATTAGAGAAATGCCAATCAAGTCTGAATTCTACAATTTCTCTTCGCTTAAAGGAACTTCAAAAGTTCAAGCCGGACAAATCAGATTTCTTTCTTCAAAAGTTTCTTTGGTCCTGTCTGCGCCGGAACCTGAGTTTCTTCAAATGTTAGTGAATGAGATCTTCGAACGCCGCCTGGTCAGCTTCGCAAAATTGACTTTGGTTCCAAAGTCATACGATGTTATGCCTGATCCGGAATTCAAGACTGTGATGAAATACGTATGTATTTCTCCAATGATCGCTCAACCACCGTTTGAATCAGATGAAGCCGGAAATATTCCGGAAGCTATGGATCCAAGGAATCAGGAATTCTCTGACTTGTTCTATGATGCTATTATCGACCGTATGGAAAAAGCCGGCTTTAGTGAAAAGCAATTAAGCGAATTCGCTGAATTCGAAATTATGCCGGATGCTACCTATGTTCAAAAGATAGCAGACACGCACAAAAAGTTTGCAAGGATCTACAAGAACAACAGCAACGAAACTATCTTCGGATACCTGTTGCCATTTAGCTTGCATGCTCATCCACAGGTTCAGAAATTTATCTGGGAATGCGGACTTGGATTGAACACTATCCAAGGCTATGGTATGATTGATGTCGTTAGTTCTATGGCGCCTGCAGCTATTGCTGACCCTGAAGAAGCTTCATCAGTTTCCGATAGTGCAACAGCTGAAGAGTAGACTTAATCAAGTCCCTGCTTAGCAAACTTCTTGTATTTTACTATACCGTCAGATTCAACTATTACGATGTAGATTCCCCTCAGTAAATTCTGTAGGGGAAGCTCTCTTTGTAATATAAAATCACTTGATGAAATATTGAAATAATCTGTGTAGTGTAGCCCACCCATGAAATCGTAAACATAAAGGGTTACACTGCCGGGTAGTTTCTTGTATATGTAAAATTGCACAGGATTGTAGGTAACTGCTGTGGGAAAAAAGTCGAAGTCGAATGATTCGCAAGGTCCATAGGTCCAGCTATTGTAAGTTAGTCCACCAATGTTGTACGCTGCACAATCACTTCTGTAGGTAACTACATCGCAGCCGCAAACAGGATTGTATTCTGCTGAACACTGATTGTAATATGGATCAGGCGTTCTCGTTGAATCTAAACATTGTGAAGAAGCCGTAAATGTAAATGCCAGAAGGCCGATTATCAGAAGAATTCGCATATCTCAAAGGTAATTCAAATTAGAGCACTTTTCAAGTGGCAAGTGGTTAAATAAAAGCCGATCTTGACAACCTGATCCGGTGGATAGTAACACCGTTTTACTTTATTTGCACCAAATTGAATTTCCTCGCCCATATTTTTCTTTCCGGAAACGATGAACAGCTGATGATCGGAAACTTTATTGCTGATTTTGTAAAGGGAAATAAGAAGGATCTTTTCCCTGATCAGATCCGGAAAGGTATTGAACTTCACCGGGCAATAGATGACTATACCGATCATCATCCGGTTACCGAAGACAGCAAAGCTCGCCTCAGACCCAAATACAGGAAGTATTCCGGAGTCATTGTCGACCTTTATTATGACCATTTTCTGGCCCGTAATTTTGAAATGTACAGCGAAATTCCCCTCCCGGAATTCACTCAAAGAACATATGCTATACTGCTTGAAAATCAAGATGTACTGCCTGATGGTGTAAAGCAATTTCTACCTTATATGATTGAAAGAAACTGGCTGCAGAACTATGCTACAATTGAAGGGATCGGGAGGACTTTAACAGGTCTTTCAAAAAGGGTTTCGTTTGAAAATAAGATGGATGAGTCGGTTCAAGATCTTCAGGCTGACTATGCAATTTATAAAAATGAATTTCATCGCTTTTTCCCGCAGTTGATTACCTTTGCCGCCGGTAAAAAAATCTAATGCTACTATACCTGAAGGTTAAGCCGAATCAGCGGTCCGATAAAATCGAACAAACCCCTGAAGGCTGGCAGGTTCGCCTGAAAGCCCCTGCAATCGACGGAAAAGCAAACGAACACCTCATAAATTACCTTTCAGACGTGTTAGACCTACCGAAATCTGCGATTCTTCTCAAGAAAGGCCAGACGAATAAATTTAAGTGTCTTGAAATTGATCTTTCAGAAGAATTGGTGATCAAACTGCTTGAAGCAGAATCGAAAAAGTAATCTGCACATGAAAATGTGAATAACTCGATCTCCTGAAATCCTTTCCTGACAAGGCTTCTGTTAATTTTAGCATCTTGCTAAAAGATGGTTTGTTGTACAAAAATTGAATATTTATACTAATGGCTGAAAAAATAAAACCCGCACACGAATATAATGAAGACAGTATCCGGTCGCTCGACTGGAAAGAACATATTCGTACCCGTCCGGGAATGTACATCGGTAAACTCGGTGATGGTTCTTCGAAAGACGATGGTATCTATGTTTTGCTGAAGGAAGTAATCGATAATTCAATCGATGAACACGTAATGGGCTACGGGAAAACTATTGAAGTGAAGATTGAAAACGGAGTTGTCTCTGTACGCGATTTCGGACGTGGAATTCCACTTGGAAAAGTTGTTGAATGTGTTTCAAAAATAAATACCGGTGGTAAATATGATAGCAAGGCTTTTCAAAAATCAGTTGGTCTGAATGGAGTAGGTACAAAAGCCGTGAATGCACTTTCCGGTGAATTTATAGTTCAGTCATTCCGTGAAGGCCGCACAAAATATGCATCATTCAGCAAAGGGAACCTGGTAAAAGACGAACGCGAAAAAAGTACGACAGAAAAGAACGGAACGATCATGTCATTCGTTCCAGATGGTACTATTTTCAGAAACTGGAAATACAATCCGGAGTATGTTTCTGCAATGTTGTGGAACTATGTTTATCTGAACAAAGGTTTAACAATAGAATATAACGGCGAGAAATTTTTCTCTGAAAATGGTCTTAAAGATCTTCTTGAAAATAACCTTACCGACGAATTACTTTATCCTATCGTTCATATTCATGGCGATGATATTGAAGTTGCATTTACACATACTACTTCTTATGGAGAAGATTATTTTTCATTCGTAAACGGACAACATACAACACAAGGCGGTACTCATCAGGCTGCTTTCCGTGAAGCAATTGTCAAAACTATCCGTGAATTTTTTAAGAAAGATTTTGATCCAAGTGACGTCCGTACTTCTATAACTGCAGCTATCAGCGTAAGAGTTCAGGAGCCGGTATTTGAATCACAGACAAAAACTAAACTTGGTTCATTGACCCGTGAGCCGAATGGCCTTGCTATCCGGACTTGGATCAATGATTTTATCAAGACTGCTCTTGATAATTACCTTCACAAACATCCTGAAGTTGCAAAAGCACTGGAATTAAAAATTCAGCAAAGCGAACGTGAACGGAAAGAGATCGCAGGGATCAAAAAACTTGCAAATGAAAGAGCAAAAAAGGCAAACCTGCATAATAGAAAACTTCGCGATTGTCGTGTCCATTTGAATACACGTCATATCGACCGTGATG
>ERZ795061.1778-NODE-1778-length-20589-cov-21.554398_pt1 | contig 20589 bp, 15 predicted proteins | sample MGYA00375145_ERZ795061 | MGnify/ENA primary metagenome ERZ795061 (study PRJEB30190, sample SAMN05720144) | anaerobic digester metagenome | isolation source: active sludge of municipal wastewater-treating anaerobic digesters | place: USA | collected 2014-12-22 ... | reverse complement strand
TTGATGATGATCTCGATCGCCTTGGAGATCGCCGTGCCCTTGCCGGGAATGTCCTGGTTGCCGATCGCGATGCCGGCGGTGCGCACCTGCAGCAGGGCGCCGTCGAACAGCATCAGGATCAGCTTGTGCGGGTCGGCGGTATTGACGCCGGTTTCGACGCTGACCTTTGCGTAGGCGGCGGCGCGGTTACCGAAACCTCCAAACATTTTTTCTTCTCTCCTGGAAACGCTCGTCCGAAGTGTGCGGCTTAGAGGTTGGCGAGTTGCTGGGTCAGGTAAGCGCTGGTTGTGCTCATGCTCGACATGGCGGCATCGAGTGCGGTGAACTGCGCGCTGTAGCGCGCCTGCACCTTTTCGAGCCGCAACTCGAATGCTTCAATGCGGGAATCGAAGGACTTGATCGTGCGATTGATGCCGTCGGTTCGTGACGTCAGCAGGCCATCCGTCGCAAGCATGTCCTTGATGCGGGTTTCCAAGGTCTTGGCAAAGCCATCCACGGTGCCGTTGCCGGCAAAGAGCTCAGCGATCTTCTTCGAGGGGTCGGCAAGGGCTGAAGCAAGCTTGGTGCTGTCGACCGACATGCTCCCGTCCGTCCTGATGCTGATCCCGGCATCGGACAGCATGGTCGCGCCACTCAGGCCCGAGATCGGATTCGCGAAGACGCCGCGAAGCTGGCTCTGGATCGACCGTACGCCGGTGTCGCCGTTCAAGGTGCCGGCCTTCTTGGTCTCGGCGTTGTAGCTGGTCTGACTGCGGATCAGCGAATTGAGCTCGTTGTACGCCTTGGCGAAATCGTCGATCGCCTTCTTGGCCGTCTCGTCGTTGCGGGCCACGGTCATGGTGGTTTCGCTTTCGGTCGGCTTGGCGAGTGTTAGCGTCACGCCCTCGATCGCATCGCTCACCGTGTTGCTGGAACGAGTGATCGCAAGGCCGTCGATGCTGAGCTTCGCGTCCTTGGCCTGCTGGACCGAGACCATGTCGCCAGCAGGTGCCGCGGGGTCGAAGCTGAATTCGCTCAATCCGCCGAAGCCCTCGAGCTTGAAGGCGCTGGCTGCCCCGGTTTCCTTGCTGCTGATGACGAGCTGATTGACCGTGCCGTTATTGACGATTTGAGCACTGACCCCGGCATCGGCGGCATTGATCGCATCGCGCAGGTCCTGCAGCGTACCCCCGGCCGCGAGGTTGATCGTCTTCGGCGTGCCTGTGCCGAGGGTAATGTCGATCGAGCCACCACCACTGAGATCGGGTGCGGTTGTGGCGCTCGTGGCAGTGCGCTGCGCGCGGGCGAGCTGGCTGACTTCGATGTTGTAGCTGCCCGTCTGCGCCGAGGCGGTCGAGCTGACCGTGAACGCCTTGGTGTCGCCCGCGCTCGCCGTCGTGGCCGAGAAGGTGCTCGACTTGGTCAGCGCCGTTGCGGCGTCCTGCAGCTTGGACATGGCGCTCTGCAGTTGCCCGAAGGCCGAGAGCTTGGATTGATAGCTCTTCTGCTGCTCCTGCAGGCGACTCAGCGGCTGGCGTTCGACCGCCATCAACTGGTTGAGGATGCTGCCGACGTCCAGCCCCGAGCCGACCCCTGCTGCGCTGATTGCCATGTTGCTACCCTCCTGCCGCTCAGGCCTGCTGCTTGAGGAGCAGACCCTTCAGCTTATCGACCGCCTTCGATATGGCGAGCACTTCTTCGGACGGAATCTGGCGGATGACCTCGTTGGTGTCGGTGTCCATGACCTTGACCACGGTCCTGCCGGAATCCTTGTCGAGCGAGAACTGCAGGCTCTGCGCCATGGGCGCGACCGCCTTCTCGACCTCCTCGAGGGCCTTTTGCACCTCGCCGATGTCGGGAGTGCGCGGATTCTGGTCCTGTGGACTGATGTTCTGCTGGATGATCTCTCCGCGTGCTTCCGCGGCACGGGAGCCGCCGGCGGGCGCATCGGCCTGGTTGCGTGCCGCTTGGGCATCGCGAACCGGCGCGGCGGTCATCGCCTGCATCGACATCGACGCGTTGTTGATGGGTTGGATTGACATGATTCGACCTCCTGATGGGCCAACGGCGCGAAGCGTATTCTACGCTCCGCGCCGATCGGTTCATGACGCTTGCCGAGAATCAGCGGAGCAGGGACAGCACGTTCTGCGGCAGCGAGTTCGCCTGCGCCAGCATCGCGGTACCGGCCTGCTGAAGGATCTGGGTGCGCGACAGGTTCGCGGTTTCGGCGGCGAAGTCGGCGTCCATGATGCGGCCGCGGGCGGCAGCCTGGTTCTCGGAGGCGACCTGGAGGTTCGAGATCACGGACTCGAAGCGAGTCTGCGCTGCACCAAAGGTTGCGCGTTGTTTGACCACCTCGGAAATCGCGAGGTCGATTGCTGCGATGGCAGCCGTTGCCGATGAGGCATCCGTGCCACTCACTGCGATTGCGCTGGCGCCGGTCATCGCTGCGCTCTGGATGTTCGTCGCCGAGACCGCAGTCGCGGAGACGCCAATGGTTTCACCCGTGTTTGCCCCGACCTGGAAGGTGAAGTTCGTGCCGGCAAGGACCGCCTGGTTGTTGAACTTCGTGTCTTTGGTCACACGAAGGATCTCATCCTGAAGCTGCCGGAATTCGAGTTGCAGGTTGTCACGGTCGCCGGAAGTGTTGGTCCCGTTTGCCGACTGGACAGCGAGGTCGCGCATGCGTTGCAGGGAATCACCGATCTTGCCCAGCGCACCTTCGGCCGTCTGAGAGAGCGAGATGGCGTCGCTGGAGTTGCGGATTGCGACGTTCATGCCGCGCACCTGGGAGTTCATGCGTTCGGCGATCGCGAGACCGGCAGCGTCGTCCTTGGCGCTATTCACCCGGAGGCCGGAGGAGAGGCGCTGCAGGGTCGTGCCCAGCGAGCTCTGGGAGGAGGTGAGGTTACGCTGCGCGTTGAGCGAGGCGACGTTGGTGTTGATCGTCTGGGTCATGATTTTTCTCCTGGGATATCAGGTTGGTCATTCACCCGCAGGTTGCGTCGGTTGCCTCGTCGGGTGCGGAGCGTTTGTCGTGCTCTTGAATGCTGTTACGGCAACGGTGCTCTGCTTCTTGAGTGCTTTTTCGATCTTCCGACTGTCGTGCGCTGGATCCGCCGATGTCTTCGGCGCGCGGGGTCGGTCGTGGGCCGATCCTGCGCGCCGTCCGGGGCGCGCAAAGGCTCAGGGACCGTAGGCCTCGAGCCAGTCGGTCGCGTGATCCTCAAGGATGAAGTTGGCGAGGACCCATTCCTGTAGTGCCTTGCCGGCAGCTCGCATGGCTTCGGGTTCGGCCAAGTGCTCGCGGATCGCGGAAATCCACCTCTGGGGCTCGTTCGGCAGGCGGGTCACCGGCGCATCCTGATAAGGGAAGATGTCGGTGCAGATCACCGGCCAACCCATGAAGCCATACTCGAGCAGTCGCAGGTTGCTCTTCGCCTCATTGAAGGCATTCAGCTCGAGTGGCGCGATCGCGAGATCCAGATCGAGCTTGGCGAGTGCCGCGGGATAGGCTTCGAAGTCTCGAACGAAGTCATGAAACTCTCGCACGAAAGGACGGAGAGGGTCGGGGCACATCCCCATGAAGATCCAATCCACTTCTTCCGAAAGGGCCTCGACGACCGGATAGATGATCTCGAGATCACCAAGGTGCTGCTGGGCACCCGCCCATCCCACCCGGGGTTTGCGTCGTGGGAGCGCTGGCGGCCGGGCTCCGTCCCAGATCGCTCTCTCGAGGCAGTTGGGCATGATACGGATGTCTTCGATCATGCTCGAGCAGAAGTCTGCAAGCGGCTGGGTGCTGACGACCAGTTTGTCGGCCAAGCCCAGCGTTCTCCGCAGGCGGGGGCGGGCATCCTTGTATTGAAACTTGTAGAACGAGTTCTTCTTGGGGACCGCGGTGAACAAGTCATCGATTGTGATGATCCGACGTACCCGAGGGAGGAGATTGGCCAGACTCTGTAGTGTGTTCGTCTGATGGTCGTCGACCGGTTGATGGAAAATGATCGAATCAGGTGCGGTCCGGGCGATCTCGATAGGTGAGAGGACTCGGACGCTCAGATGAGCGGGAGGCTCGCAGATCGCGGTCTGCGCCAACCCGGCACGCGCGATGATGCGCAAGGGCGCGCGAAGACGGTACTCGCCAGCCCCGCCGCTCAATGGGATGCCCAGGATCCGCGAGCGATCGTGGAAATTGGTGTCCCACACGATCGGCGCGATGTGATCCGGCTTGAATGTCTCGACGAGGCTGAGATTCTTATTGTACCCGGGGTCGCTGGCGAGCACGGGGAGCCATCTTTGCAGAATGCCTTCACGCTCGACCTTGCCGGCAATGACGTCTTCGAGCGCACTGGCTATGTCTTTCCGACGCTCGTGGGTCGATACGCCCCCGTAGTGTACAAGCATCGAGTAGGGCGTCCAAACGATCTGGAGGCCTCTTTCCGAAACGCGAAGGCAGAGGTCAAGCGCTCCGTTGAATTGCGGAAAATCGGTTTCGTTGAAGCCGCATAAGTCGTCGAAAAGGGATGCACGAACGAGCAATGCGGAGCCGCTCACCGCCCCCACGTGCTGATCACAGACTGCACGACCCATGTACCCGGGCTCAGTCAATTCCATTTCGCAGTTCCAAGGGGTCGCCGCGAGGCCATTCAGCCCGAGGATCCAGCCGCCATCCTGAATCTTCGCGGTCTCGGCGAAAGCAAGGCGTGGTCCGACAATACCGACCTCCGGGCGCTGCGCGATGCCTAGCATCCTGCCCAGCCACTCCTTCTGAACAACGTGAATATCGTTGTCCAGGAACAGCAGATATTTTCCACTGGCTGCTCCCGCGCCGATGTTTGCTCCCGCGGACCAGTTGAACTTGCCCCTTCTTTCAATTACCGTCATGCGGCCATGCCAGCGCGGATCGCTCGGCAGAGCCTTCAACCATTCAAGCGCATCGGGGTCGCTGGTTTCGTTGTCGACGATCACGAGCTCGTAGTTGGTGTATTGCGTGAGCTCATGCATGCTTTCGAGCAGGGGGCGCAAATATTCTTCGCGATCCCTGGTCTGGATGACGATGCTGACCAACGGATTTTCGGGCCAGAGATAGTCGATGCGGCGGGTGCCGTAAACGATCCCGTCGCTCACCTTCGCCGGTACTCCTTGGCGTTCCAGGTGATCGATTACTGCCGCCTTCTCTGCCTCGGGGGCGATTGCCCGAGTCGACTCGCGGGGGAGATGAACGAGCATCTGGCTTATATGACCGATAGCCCGTGGTCCAACGTGGTCTGATATGCGAAGACTCAGGTCGTATATCTCGGCGCCACGGTGTTCCCCATAGCGCCCGGCAACCAGGAATGCCTCCTTGTTGATCAGGGCGAATGCGCCGATATAATTTTGTGCCCTGAAAAGGTCGAGATCGAAGTCCGGCTTGAACAGCGGTTGGCTCAAGCTCCCATCCGCCTCTCGTGTGTCCTCGTCACAATAAATCAGATGCCACATCGGCCGAGAATTGATGTAATCGGCGAATACTTGCAGAGCCTGGGGCTCCAGGCTCAGGCCCGGATCGATCCGGGCAAGCCATGAGCCGGGCGAGGCCGCTGCAACTTCGTCGATCACGTAGTTGATATGAACGGCGTCCTGCAGAGAAAGCCACTGCAGGTTCGCTGACTCATCCAGGCCTTCGGGTTGGGGCAGGTCGGTCACGACCGTAAGCAGCCAGTCCGGGTAGAGCTGCGTGGCCAGACTGTCGAGCGTGTCGGCGAGCAGAGCCTCCTCGCCGCCATGGAGGGTCATGAGCAGGTGAATGCCTGGACGTTTCGTCCATTTGAGCATCATGCGTTCGGCGAGTATCTCCGCATCGATTTCGGCGAATGCCGTGCGGGCGCGCCAATTCGAATAATGTAGCTGGAGGGTATTGTCCTTGGTCGGGCTCTTGTGGGTCTTGGGGCGGCTTTCGGCGACGGCTTGGGTCTTGTCTAGCAGGCGTTCCAGTTCTTCCCAGTACGCTGCCTCGAGACGTCTGTACTTCTGGGTGAGCGAGGGCAATAGGCGACGGGCTTCGGCGAGTGTTTCCGCATCGTCGGAGGTGACCAGTGCGTCCGAGAGTCCGAGGCTGTCGGCGAAGGGTTTGTCCGGATCGGCATAGGGACTGGGCAGTTGGACGACTGGGCATCCGCAAAGACGAGCCTCCATCGAGATGGACGTGTTCTCGAAGCAGTAGACGTGGGTGCTGCGTCGAAACAGTGCAGCGAGTTCCTCGTGACTGGTTGGAAAATCCTTGGTGATTACGGTGCACCGGTCCGTCAGTTCGGGAAAAGCTTTGGCTCCTTCGACGTAGCGGCCAAAGTAGATGCACGCGCCTTGCCGGTTGTTGTCGTGGGGATTGTCCACGTTGTTGAAAATCGAGGTGTCCACTGCCGGCATGTGCAGTACGCCCTCATGATGGGGAACGGCTTCGGCTACCTCTGCGTTATGGAGCCAGTAAAGGTCGTCCGGGCTGTAGTTCGGCCTTTCACCCAGCAACCCAGGTCGGTTCAGGATGTAGCGGACCACCACGTTGCAGTCCAAGGGATTGGAGCCGACGATTTCCGGGTAAATGGCGATGGGGTTGAGGCCGGCCTCGAGGTGTTCGTTCTGGATGTCTGGCGTTAGCTGCGGGGTGTGTAGCGCATGGCTGCGGAGAGGCGTCCGGATATAGGCCTCGGCTCCCAGCTGGTTGAGGCTTGCGCAGAGCTGATGCATGACGCGGATGCCGGACGATTTGCGGTCATAGCTGGGGGAGACGATGTAATAAGGGTGGAGCCGTTTGGCGTATAGCCCCGGAATGTGCCTGACGGTGGGCATGAGTGATGTCTCGCTGTATGCGCAGTCTTGTGAAGCCAGTTCAGCCGTCCTCGAGCACGGTCAAGCCGCAGCTCCAGTACTCGGCGGCGAGGCCGAGGTGAGGGCGCCGATTGAAGGTGAGGTTGAAGCCGTAGGCTTCGAAGTGGTAACCCATCGCGGGCTGCTCGGAACTGAGTGCGCCTAGCCAGAGCAGCGGCGGGTAGGAGTCGGTGCGGAGCAGTAGCCCGGGGGCACTGATCAGGGCCGCGCAGGTGTCCACGCCACCCGCCAGCAGGAACTGCTCGGGCAGGGCTGTGACCTGCTCGAGGGCTGCTGGCAGTGAGTATTCGGAAAGGGCGGGAAAGTAGATCCCGACCAACTCGCTCCGGCTCATGGCAGCCACCAAACGCGCATGCCGAGATTCCGGCTGGATTCCCGTGCGCCCTTCCAGGCCACCACGGTGGTGATTGGCGAAGCGGTAGTCCGGGTAGGTGCCTTCAAAGGCTTCACGGACCGCGGGAAGGAATCGGTGATCCAGGCTTTGTCCCATGTCGTCGATGGTGAGGCGCGGCAGGATGAAGGGTACCGCTACACCGTGGGCAATTGCCGCCGTTCGTGGATCGGATTCCAGGCGGCTCAGAATGCTCGCCGCACGAGCCTCGAAGGCGGCGGCGTCCAGCGTTGTTCCGGCTCCGAGACACGAAAGCAGCCGGGCGTGGCTGGCGACGTAGTCGATTTTGGGCTGCAGCAGGGTGAAGTAGCGGCGGCTGCGCGGATGGGCTGGAGACCGGGCAGCGCCCGGCACGCAGCGCCCGAAGTCGTCGAAGAGGGGCATGTCGGATACTTCGGCCATGATCTAGTCGTCCAGCAGAGAGTCGTTATCGGAGAAGCCTTGCCCCCACGGTAGGGGCAGATGGGTAACCCCCTTGGTCTTTTCCGTGTGAATCCGGATGAATTTGGGGTCCTCCCCGATCAGGCAGTCTGGACGATGTGGGCCAAGCCAGGGATTTCGCATGCCACGGGCCAATACTTCCTTGAGTGGCGTCTCACGTAGATTACCCAAGGAGAAGTCGATATACGGGCAGGGTGTGACCTCCGCTGTTGAGGTTACCGTGATGATGCCTTTGACGGTGATGCAGCCCTTGTATGAGCCATACGAGGGTGTCATATGCGTGAAAACCGGGTAATCCTTTTCGAGTTCCCGCACGATGTCCGCGTCTTCCTTGGTGATGACGAATTCGGGATGCTCGGTGCAGGAGCCTGTGGGTTTGGCGTAGGACACATAGAGGCCGATTCCTTTGCGCTTGGCGAACTCGCACATGGACCGGAACTCTTCGGTCCTGCCGCGCCCACGGACCAGAACGGTGGACAGGATGAGGTTCAGGCCCGCCTCGAGCGAGGCATCTATGGCGCGCATGACTCGCTTGTAGGAGCCGGGCTTGTTGCGGAAGGTGTCGTGCTCTGCCTCGATCATGCTGTCCAGGGACAACTGAACCTTTTCCACACCGATGGATTTCAGGTGGCGGGCGCGCTCGAGGTCGAGGAACCACCCGTTGGTGTCGGTGATGATGTAATGGCGGTCCGGATCGATGGCGGCCACGACTTCATCGAAATCCTTCATGACCAGGGGTTCCCCGCCGGTGATCACGAAGCGCGCCAAGCCCAGTTCGTCGGCTTCCCGAGACAGGCGACGAATGTCTTCCAGATCGATCTTGCGACGCTCGTCCTTGATCTTGAAGACTTTCTCGATGTGCCGGTCCATGTAGTACTCGGCAGAGCAGTGTGTGCACTGGAAGTTGCAGAGGTAGCTCTTCTCGAGCCTGATGATGGGGCTGATCTCTCCCCGCTCCTCCATGGCTGCGATGTTGCGCAGTTTCTCGGCGATGTAGGGCTTTCGAGTGGCGAGGTCGTTACGCTTGGCGGCCTCGCTGGCCGTGAGCCCGCTGGGCTCGGCTTCGGGAATGGTCATGATGAGACTCGTAGGGTTCAAAGGCGAGCCAACTGCTGGATCAGCGCGTCGTGCTTGCCTTCGCAAGTGAACAGGAAGTTGGTCGCCACGGTGTCGCCGGTGATTTCCGTGCAGGGGTGGAGGCCCGATGATTCGATGGCCCAAGCCTGGTAGCCGAGTTCCTGCATGATCTCGAGCACCTCGTTCGGGTGGTAACCGAAGTTGGCGCTCCATTTGCGGAGCAATTCGAGGAATACGACAGGCTGGCATTCCTGCAGGGTGGCCAAGGCACCCCGGACCACCGAGAGCTCTCCGCCTTCCACATCGCATTTAATGAGATCAGGGCGGATACCTTGGCGGCTGCAGTACAGATCGAGAGTGGTGCACCGGATTTCTTCCGGTTGCACACCGGTGAAGCCCCGGTTGTCACGCACAGAGCTGGCGCCGGTTTCGGCGGGGTGGAAATACAGGGTGTCGGTACCCTCTTGGTCCTGCAGGGCCAACTGCTCAGTGACCACGCTGGTGATACCGTTCAGGGCCAGGTTGGCCAACAGGCGGGCATGGATGCGCGCCGCGGGTTCGAAGGCGTAGATCCGGGCTTCGCCGGCCACGCGTGCGAAGTGCAGGCTGTACCAGCCCACGTTGGCGCCGATGTCGAGGATAACCCGCGATTGCTGGGCGGCGGCGAGCAAAGCCCTGCGTTCCAACCGCTCGGCATCTCCGAAGGCCAGGATCCCGGTGCCGAGAGAGTTGGCTTCCTCCGGGTAAAGCATCAACTCGAGGTCGTGGTCGACAGTCCGGATGCGCAGCCCGTCCGTGCCCACGATGATTTCCCGGATCTGGGTACCCTTCAGGGCGTCCTGGAACTCGACGAGGGACTGCGTAAGGGCATACACGGCACCGAGGAAATAGGGCTTTGGCAGGGTGCCAGCCTGGTAGGCATTCCTGAGCTGAATGATGCTGGTCACTGCGGGCGACTCCCGAGGGGCTGTTCGGCGGGGTGTGCTGCACCGTCCCGGTGACCTGGAAAGCCGGTGCTGCTGACGATTCCCGTCATCGATGCGCGGGCATTCCTGCCTGCTTGCGAGATGAACGCGAAGCGGTGTGGAGTGTGCTCATGAGGTTGTCGAAACATGGGCCATTCGATCTGAAGTTATTGGCAATAGCGGCACAAAAGACGCTCTCTTGAGAAGAGCCGCAGTGGGCTTTCCGCGGGGCTTGCGCATTGTAGGCCGTCTGCTCTCGGCTAGGATCTCGCCCCGTTTGCCGGCGACCTGGGCAGGGCCGTGGTATCGTCGCAGCCGTCGCATGCAGGGTCCTGGCCGGGATCCATGACGTGCCTCGTCCGTTGCCGATTGTGCGGTCACTCCATCATGTTCGACCCTTCCCATCCGGTTGTTCGCGAAGACATCCATGCCATCCTTGCCGAGCGCTTGCCCTGGGAGCGCCTGGCAGGGCGTCATGTGTTCGTGACCGGCGCCAGCGGCATGTTGGGGGGATACCTGACGCTGAGCCTCGCCGCTTTGCATCGGAAGCTCGACGATCCGCCCAAGCTAAGCCTGCTGGCCAGAGACGCGGCGCGCCTGCGAGCGCGCCTGGGTTCAGTTCTCGATCCGGCCCGCTGCGAGATTCTCGAAGGTGACTTGAACGCGCTGCCCATGCCGCGCTTCGGCGTGCCCGACGTAGTGATCCACGCTGCGAGTCCCGCGTCACCACGCGATTACGCAACCGATCCGGTGGGCGTGATCCGGGCCAATGCGGTGGGCACCCTGGCCTTGCTGGATCGATTCGGGCGAGATCGTCCCATTGCCTTCCTGATGCTGGGCTCTGCCGTGTACGGTTCCACCGAGAATGAGGGGGCGGTGCACGAGGAGAGCTTCGGTGCCGTCCCCACGCTCGATCCCCGCAACTGTTACATCGAGAGCAAGCGACTGGCGGAGACTCTGCTGGCCTGCTGGAGGGTCCAATATGGCCTCGAGTTTGGGATCGGGCGGATCTTCCATACGTTTGGGCCGGGTTTGAATCTGGCAGATGGACGCATTTTCTCGGATGTGTTGAAAGCTGCACGAGATCGTCAGCCTATTGTTTTGACCAGCGACGGCAGTGCGTTGCGCGCCTTCTGCTATCTTGCCGACACCGTATCGGGGCTCCTCCACATCTTGCTGAAGGGAGACGGAGCGAGCGCCTACAACGTGGGAAATCCCACAAACGAGTTGTCGATCCGGGATTTCGCCACCCTGGCGTCACGGCTGATCGACCCACCACTAGCCCTGACCTTCGGAGAGGCCGATCCCCAGGCCTACTTGCCTGCCAAGACGTCCCGTGGCTTGCCCGACACTCGTCGGCTGCAGGCTCTGGGCTGGCAGTCCCGCACGAGTGTGGAGGAAGCGTTGGCCCGCAGCTATCGGAGTCTGTTCGGGAGAGAGCGTGTCCATGATGATCCACGCAGGGTTCAGGCTGGGCAGGGAGCTTCCAAGAAGCGGCTGTAGATCCGGTGCTGCAGGATCAGATCGTGGGGCGCTCCGATGTGCCACTGCCAGTCGCCAGCGCGGGGCGCCTCAGGTTTGAATCGCCCTGCCTCGTCGAGAGGGATTCGTAGGGTGCACGCATACAGCAGCGAAATGAAATGGCCGCGGATGTCCCGGGTTGGATGGGTGATTTCCGCCATGTGAAGCGGCACGGGCTCGAAGTCCACCTCCACTCCCAGTTCGCCCAATGCAACGGCGGCAATGCGACTGCCAATACTCTCCTTGAAGCGGATGATCCCGCCCGGGAGATGCCAACCAGGGCCATAGAAACGATCGTGTCGCCAGGTCAAGAGATTTCGACCGGCTGAGTCCTTGATCAGCAGATCAACGTTGATCATGGGGGTAAGGCTGCTGACCAGCAGGAACAGGTCCTCGGGCAGGTCCCGGCTGGCTGAGTCGAGGGACTCGCGGATCGTCGTGATGGCGACCTGGAGGGCTTCGGGGGAGACGGCAGGGTGACTCATGGGGTGAGATCTCGTGCCACCGCGCAGAGGCCGGAGTCCCGCAATACCGCCACTTCGAAGCGGGTACCGAAGCGCTCGGCGATGAGCTTGGCAACTTCGTCCGAGTAGCTGGCGGCGAGGACAATCACGGCATCGACCTCGCCTTCGTCGAGACGCTCTGGCGCCACGATGGGCAGGTGAGTGGCGGGCGTGAAGCGCCCCTGCTTGAAGGGCGCGGAGTCCAGCACGTAGCGGATTCGCGGAGCAATGCCCAGCAGGCTGATCAGGGCCAGGGCCTGGTGGCCGGCACCCCAAATCGCGACGCGCCCCGTGTCGAAGCGATCCAGGAATGCGTCAAAGGAGGCTTGGAGGTCGGCCCGGGCATGGTGCAGCGCGGACAGATCGAGCGGAGAGCGCTTTCTCACCGTGGCGGAAAGAACGTAGCCATGCCATTCCGAGCTGCATTCGAGGACTTCGAGGCCATTACCTTCCAACAGGTGTGTCAGGCTCTGCCGGGTGAAATAGTAAAGGTGGTCGGGAATGAACTCTGCGAATAGACGCATGCGCAGGATCATTTCGAAATCGGGGACCTCGACCAGACCGATGGCGCCCGGCTTGAGATTGGCGACGATGCCACGAAGGGTGAGGTGGGCCGTCGGGATGTGCTCGAGGAAGTTGAGGATCGCGAAACCGTCGAAGGGGCCGTCGGCGAGCCGGGTGTCCGGGCCGTCGATGAAGCCTTCATTTACCCGCAGGCCGGCGGCGCGGCAGGCGTCCACCGAGGCGGGCAGGTGTTCGATGCCGGTGGCGTCGGCGCCGGCATCGCGCAGCAGGCTGAGGTATTCGCCGCGGCCGCAGCCCACCTCGAGCACCTTGCGGTCGGTGAGGTCGTGCTGGCGCAGCCAGCGGCCGAACTGGGCGAGCCGATAGGCGCGCATCTCGGCCGAGATGCCGGCGGCGCGGATCACGTCGCGCCAGTAGGGCACGGGCTCGGTGGCGAGCTGGACCGTGCCGCAGCCGCTGCACTGGTGGAGCGCCAGCGTCACGCCCCGGTCCGTGGCGAGCTGATCGGGGGTGGGCAGCCCTTGGGCGGCGGCCGGCATGTCGTGCTGGACGAGCAGGGGCTGCGCGAAGAGGGCTTGGCCGCACAGGCGGCAGAGGGCGGGCATTGTCAGGCGGGCCGCGGGGCGTCGAGCGAAGCAGGCAGGAGCGGCACGATCATCTCGGCCTCGAGGGTTTCCAGGGGCAGCAGGGGGCTCATGTCCTCCAGCGGCATTGAAATGATGGAGCCGTCCGCCCGGGGAATGGCGGCGCACTTGGGCTGCAGGCTCTCTTCCGGAATCAGGCGTACGTCGATGAGGCAGGGGCGCGGCAGCGCCTGGGCGCGGGCCAGCGCGGCGGCGAGTTCGGCGCAGTCGTCGATGCGCAGGTACGGCAGACCATACACTGCGGCGAGTTTTTCGAGATCGGGCATGAATAGCCCCGAGGCCGGGCCGCTGCCCACGTAGCGCCCATTGAAGTAGTTGCGCTGGGTGTTGCGAATGGAGGCGTAGCCGCCGTTGTTCATGATGAACAGGCAGATCGGCAGCTGCAGACCGGTGAGGGTGGCAAGCTCCTGCAGGTTGAGCTGCAGACTGCCATCCGATTCCACGGCCAGCATGGGCTTGCGGTCGTTGCCGAGGCAGGCGCCGATCGCTGCCGGCAGACCGTAGCCCATCGCGCCGAGGCCGGAGGTGAGGAAGGTGCGCTGGCCCCGTTTGTTGCGAAAACCAGCGTAGAAGAACTCCACTGCCAGGCCGGAGCTGCCGGTGGCAATAAGAGTGTCGGCCGGCGCAGCATCTGACAGGGCCTCGACGAAGTGGGCGTGGCCGATGGGGCCGGAAGGCGGGAAGACGCGGCCCTCGTTCTGCGTGTAGCGGGCCTTCCAGCGGGTGCAGCGGGCGCGCCAGTCGGTGGTGTCGCCGGGTATGGCGGCGGCCAGCAGGGTTTGGATGAAGTCGCCGGCGTCCATCGCCAGGGGTTGGTCGATGGCCATCGCGGTCTTGTCGGCCAGCTCGTTGGCGTCCACGTCCACCACCACCTTGAGCGCGGCGCGGGCGAAGCCTTTGGGGTTGTAGGCGGTGACGATCATGTCGAGGCGGGCGCCGATGCTGATCAGCAGGTCGCAGTTCTGCACCGCGAAGTTCGCAGCGCGGGCGGCGACCACGCCGGGGCGACCGATGTTGAGCGGATGATCGTAGGGCAGCAGGTCGAGCGCGTTCCAGGTGAGCACGGCGGGCACCTGGAGGTGATCCACGAGTTGGCGGAAGGCGTCGGCGGCACCGGCGAGGCGCACGCCGTGGCCGGCGAGAATGAGCGGGCGCTTGGCCTCGGCGAGCATCGTCAGCACCGGGGTGAGATCGGGCATCGGTGCGGTGGCGTCGGCCGGCGGCGTCCAGCCGGGCAGGGTGGCCGGGTCGATGGGCGCGGCCTGCACGTCGAGGGGCACGTCGATCCACACCGGGCCGGGGCGGCCGGTCTTCATGAGGTGCAGGGCTTTTTCGAGATGGACGCGCACCGACTGTGGGTCGTCCAGCGTCACGGCGTACTTGGTGATCGGACTGACGATGGGGACGATGTCCACCTCCTGCACGCCGCCCTGGCGGATCGGGCGGCCGCCCAGGCGGTCGGGGCGCTTGGCCTGGCCGGAGAGCACCAGCATCGGCACCGAGTCGATCCACGCGCCGGCCACCGGGGTGATGGCATTGGTGGCGCCGGGGCCGGTGGTAACCATCGCCACGCCGAAACCCGGGTTGCCGGCGTTGCCGGTCCGGCCGGCGGCTTCGGCGGCGATGGCGGCAGCCTGCTCATGGTGGCAGGGCACGGCGTTCACGCGGGGTTCACAGGCGAGGGCGTCGTTGAGGTACATGGCACCGCCGCCGGGCAGCATGAAGATGTGGTGGATGCCCTCGTCGGCAAGGCGGGCGAGCAGCCAGTCGGCAACGCGGATGGTCATCTGCTTACATCCAGTAGGTGAGCCAGGTCTTGCGGCTGACGTTGGCCGCGATCGCCGGGTCCGTGTAGTAGGAGTCGTACTTGTCGTGGGTGGAGGAGATTTCCTCGAACACCACACCTTCGGTGGTCTTGAAGGTGTGCTTCACGCCGCGCCCCACGGTGATCACGTCACCGGCCCTGGCGTCGCGGGCTTCGCCGTCGAGCCAGATCGTGAGGCTGCCGTGCAGGACGACGAAGGTTTCTTCCTTCTTCTGATGGTACTGCTCGGGGTGGGTCTGGCCGGGGAGCATCACCAGCAGCTTCTTGCAGTATTCGCGATTGACGACGGTGACCATCGTCAGGCCGAACTCATCGAAGCGCTCCAGCCCGTAGTGGTGGGAAATTTCCAGATCGGACTTGCCTGGCACGACGACGTTGCCGGCCTTGAGCAGCGCCTTGACGGCGGTGACGATCTCCAGCACCTGGCCGCGCAGCTGGGTCTCGCCCACTTGCGAGTGGCGTACCGGCTGGCCGGCAGGGATCGCCTCGCGGGTGACGAAGCGGGCGTACTTCGACCACTCGTTGGCGGTGACTTGGCCCTCCACCGGCGGGAAGGCGAACTCGACCATGTCGGCGGAAAGTTCGGTGGCGGCGGGCACGTCGCGGGTGGTGAACACGCCACGGCGAAGGGAATGCAGGCTGCTCCGCTCGCTGGCGGAGGGCTGGTAGCGTTCGCGGCTGCCGCAGATGGCCTGGGCGCGGCGGCAGGCTTCTAGCCAGGCGCGGATCTGCGCCGGGTTGGCCGAGTACGCGTTGGCGGCGTACCTGTCGGTGGGCAGCACCACATGCTTCTCGAAAACGCTGGCGCCCTTGGCGAGGGCGAGGCCCACGGCGAAGGTATTGTCTGGTGACTCGTGGGTGGAATAGCCGACCCGTACGTCGGGATAGCGGGTGCGCAGCAGCTCGATCTGGTTGACCTGCAGGGCCTCGTCGGGTGTGGGATATTCGGCGACGCAGTGCATCAAGGTGAGGTCCTTGCCCCGGTGCAGGAAGAAGCTCGTCACGTTGTCGATCTCGTCGAGCGTGGCACCTGCAGTGGAGGCGATCACTGGCTTGTCGGCCTGGGCAATGCGTTCGAGCAGCGGCCAGTCGGTGAAGGAACAGCTGGCGATCTTGATGGTGTGGATGCCGTGCTCCTCGATGCGGGCCACGGAGGCCTCATCGAAGGGCGTGCATACGGTGATGAAGCCTTGGGCCTCCATCTCGGCCACCAAGGCGCGGAAGGCGTCGTCGGATAGTCGGGTTTCCTCGAAGCGTTTGACATATTTGATGTCGTCATGGCCGCGGGCGGATGCGTGGATGAAGGTGTCCAGGTCGCGGTACTGGAGCTTGAAGGCGAAATCGAAGTCGTCTTCGAAGCCGTGGCAGGCCTCGCGGATCGCTCGGATGGTGGCGATGCCGTGGGGTAGGTCGCCCATGTGGTTGTTGGCCATTTCGAAGACCATCAGGGGCTTGGTCATAGGTCGACTCCGAGGAAGGTGCGGATGTGGCTGGCGGCGTAGTCGAGCTGGGTTTCGGTGAGGCCAGGCCACACCCCAATCCAGAAGGTATCCCGCATGATGCGGTCGGCCACCGGCAGGTCGCCGACGACACGGACGTCGCGCCCGCTCATTGAGGGTTGGCGGACGAGATTGCCTGCGAACAGCAATCGCGTGCCGATCTTGTGCTGATCGAGGTATTCGAGCAGATCCACCCGGTTGATGCCGGCTTCCTCTCGCAGGGTCACCGGAAACCCGAACCAGGATGGATCGCTCCCGGGGCTAGCCTCCGGCAGGATCAGGAAATCCTCAACGTCCGCCAACGCCGCGCTCAGATGCGCGAAGTTGCGCTTGCGTGCTTCGATGAAGCCTTCCAGCCGATCGAGCTGGGCCAGCCCGCAGGCGGCCTGCATGTCGGTGATCTTGAGGTTGTAGCCGATGTGGCTGTAGGTGTATTTGTGGTCGTAGCCGGCCGGCAGGCTGCCAAGTTGCCAGCCGAAGCGCTTGCCGCAGGTGTTGTCGCAACCGGGCTTGCACCAGCAGTCGCGGCCCCAGTCGCGAAAGGATTCGGCGATCTGCCGCAGCTGCGGGTCATTGGTGAGCACCGCGCCGCCTTCGCCCATGGTGATATGGTGCGCCGGGTAGAAGGAAAGCGTGGCGAGGTGGCCGAAGGTGCCGACCTTGCGACCCTTCCAGGTGGAGCCGAGCGCATCGCAGCAGTCCTCGATCAGCCATAGCCCATGCTGCTCGGCGAACGCGCACACTGCATCGAGGTCGATAGGATTGCCCAGCGTGTGGGCGATCATGATGGCCTTGGTCCGCGGCGACAGGGCGGCTTCGAGCATCGTCACGTCGATGTTGTAGGTTGGCAGGCATACATCGACGAAGACGGGAACGGCGCCGTTCTGCAGGATCGGATTCACCGTAGTGGGAAAGCCCGCCGCCACCGTGATCACCTCGTCTCCGGGGCGGATTGCCCGATCGCCGAGCGTGGGCGAGGTGAGGGCTGAGAATGCCACCAGGTTAGCCGAGGATCCGGAATTTACGGTGAGGGCGAAGCGCGTGCCGACGAAGCTTGCCAGGCGTTTCTCGAAGGCGTCGTTGAAGCGACCGGTGGTCAGCCAGGCGTCGAGCGCGGCGTCGATCATCGCGTCCTTCTCGGCGTCGCCGACGACCTTGCCCGATGCGGGGACGGGGTCGATGCCCGCGCGCCAGGCCTGCGCGGCGTTTGTCGGGCGGGCCGGGCGGACGATGACTTCGAGTGGCTGACCGGCCATCTCGGGCAGGTCGAGCAATAGCTTGCCGTCAGCATCGGGCGTGAGGGTCTTGCGGATCAGGCTCATGAGCTGGCTGTGAATGCGGAGATTTCGTCGAGAGTGTATCGATGCATATCGGCACCGGCACGCCAGGCTTGATACCAGGCGAGGCTGCGGGTGACTGCGTCTTCGGCTTGCCAGCGAGGCCGCCAGCCCAGCCGGACGCGGGCCTTGGTGCAGTCCAGCTTGAGGGTGTGCGCCTCATGGATCCGCGGCTCGCCGGATGGCTGCCAGGCGGCACCGGCGCCCCAGCCGGCGGCAAGCATCTCCACGATCCACGCGACTGTACGCGCGTCGGTTTCGTCGGGCCCAAAGTTCCAGCCCTCGGCGAAGGCCTCTCCATGCTCGACGAGGTGCTGGGCCAAGAGCAGATAACCCGCCAAGGGCTCCAGCACGTGTTGCCAGGGCCGGATCGCGTCAGGATTGCGCAGAACAACGGCTTCGTTGCGTGCAAAGGCCGCCAGGACGTCGGGCACCAGACGGCTGGGGGTCCAGTCTCCGCCTCCGATCACGTTGCCGGCCCGCGCGCTGGCGAGGGCAACGCCGCGAGCGGCGAGGAAGGAGCGACGGTACGACGCGACGACGAGTTCAGTGCAGCCCTTGCTGGCCGAATACGGGTCGTATCCGCCCATCGGATCCGTCTCACGATAGCCCCAGAGTTGCTCCCGGTTTTCGTAGCACTTGTCGCTGCTGACCACGACGACGGCTTTCAGGTCGGGCTGGTGCCGACAGGCCTCGAGCAGATTCACGGTGCCCATGGCGTTGGTCGAGAAGGTCTCGACAGGTTCGGCGTACGAGTAGGGCACGAGCGGTTGCGCGGCGAGATGAAGCACGATCTCCGGCCTTGCTGCCGCGAGTGCCTGTCTCAACCTTTCATAGTCCCGCACATCGCCGAGCACGGAGTGCATGCCGCGCTCGACATCTGCGACATGGAACAAGGCCGGCGCGGCGGCGGGCGGCAATGCGAAGCCGCAAACATCCGCCCCCATGCTCTGCAGCCACAGGCTGAGCCAACCGCCCTTGAAGCCGGTATGACCCGTGACGAAGACGCGGCGCCCCCGCCAGAAAGCAGGGCTCACCAGGTTTTCCATGGTGCCTCGCCGCGCTGCCAAAGATCCTCGAGCATGATCTTGTCGCGCAGGTTGTCCATCGGTCGCCAGAAACCGGTATGCCGGTAGGCTGCAAGTTGCTGATCGGCGATCAGCTTCTTGAGCACGGATCCTTCGAAAACCGTCTGGTCGCCCTCGGTGATGTAGTCGAGCACTTCGGGCGAGAGGACGAAGTACCCGCCATTGATAAAGCCGCCGTCGCCCAGAGGTTTTTCGACGAAAGCGTCGACGTCGTCGCCTTTCAACTCCAGTGCGCCGAAGCGGCCGGGTGGCTGTACGGCCGCGACCGTGGCCAGCTTGCCGTGGGCCTTGTGGAAGTCGATCTCCGCGCCGAGGTCGATGTCTGCCACGCCGTCGCCATACGTGAAGCAGAACGCCTCCTCGTTCCGCAGGTACTTGGCGACGCGGGCCAGCCGTCCGCCTGTCTGCGTGTTCTCGCCGGTGTCCACGAGCGTCACGCGCCAAGGCTCGGCATGGCGCTCGTGAATCTCCATGCTGTTGTCGGACATGTCGAAGGTCACATCCGACATGTGGAGGAAGTAATTGGCGAAGTATTCCTTGATGACATAGCCCATGTAGCCGCAGCAGATCACGAAGTCATGGATTCCGTGGCTGGAATAGGACTTCATGATGTGCCAGAGGATCGGACGGCCGCCGATATTCACCATCGGTTTGGGGCGATTGACGGTTTCTTCGCTGATTCGGGTGCCCAAGCCACCCGCGAGGATCACGGCTTTCATCAGAGGTTCTTCGTGTTGGATCCGGTCGCATGATACCGCCCGAGTCGAGACTGATCGCCCCGAATAGAGGGGGTCCGCGCGGTCTGTTCTGGTGAAGTGCATCGACCACAGTCGGTTCTCGACAAGCGATGACGGAGAAAGCGGGGTTGAGTGGTTGGGGGCAAGGCTTTCATTTGCGCGCACATGATTTCCCACCCGTCAGCACCCCACCCGATCCGTCCTTTCCGCGTTCCGTGATTCCAGCGCCCGCACCAGAACCTCCACCGCCCGATGCGTGGGCAGTTCTGTTCCCGTCCGCGCGGCCATGCGCAGCAGTGCGCCGGTGATCGCGTCGATCTCGGTGCGCCGGCCGGCGAGCAGGTCCTGCAGCATGCTCGCCCGGTTGGCCGCGGTGGCGCGGGCGACCGCGTGCACGCGTGCGAGGGCGGCGGCCTCGTCGAGCTCGAGGCCGTGCGCGTGCAGTACCGGCAGGGCCTCGCGCACCAGGGTGTCGAGCAGCACGCGGTGCGGCGGATCGAGCAGGGCGCCGTTGGGTACGCGGAAGAGCGCCGCGAGCGGGTTGATGGCGACATTGACCAGCAGCTTGGCGAGGCGGGCATGCGCGATGTCGGGTTCGACGCGCGCACGCAGGCCCGCGCGACCGAGCAGTTCGGCGACCGCCTCGAAGCCGGGCGGCACCAGGGTTTCGCCCGCACCCGCGGGGTGCACCCGCTCGCCGTGGTCGCCCTGCTCGCGGTAGGCGCCCTCGGTGGTGATGCCCTGGTCGACGTGGCGCGCCGCGCAGTGCGCGCGCAGCAGCTCGCCGGTGAGGCCGTTCTGCAGCGAGAGCACACCCAGCGGACGCATGCGCGCGGCGGTGGACGCGGCGGCGGCGGTGTCGCCCGCCTTCACCAGCACGATCACCCAGTCCGCCTCCGGGGCCCGCTCGGCGGCGAAGGCGTTCGGATGGAAGAGGTGTCCGCCCACCTCGACGCCGGCGTTCAGGCGCGCGGCTCCGGCGGCGTCGCGCGCGATCAGCGCGACCGGCGCAATGCCGTCGAGGCGCGCAGCGAAGTGCAGGCCGAGCGCGCCGGGGCCGATGATCGCGAGCGGAAAGCGGCCGGTTGCCGGGCGCGCGACCGCGCCGGATCGCGCCTCGGCGTGCGCCTGGGAGGGGGAGGGGGCGACCGGCGGGGAGGGGGGCTCTTTCATCGCAGCGGAGATCCTGG
>ERZ795061.1773-NODE-1773-length-20626-cov-9.659715_pt1 | contig 20626 bp, 19 predicted proteins | sample MGYA00375145_ERZ795061 | MGnify/ENA primary metagenome ERZ795061 (study PRJEB30190, sample SAMN05720144) | anaerobic digester metagenome | isolation source: active sludge of municipal wastewater-treating anaerobic digesters | place: USA | collected 2014-12-22 ... | reverse complement strand
AAGTCTGTCCGTGCATCGGCGTCCGTGAAGGGACGAACGAGGGAATAGTCGGCAATCCGATGGGCAGGCGCTTCCGGATCAGGATCCCAGACCGCGATCGCATAGCCCATCCGGCGGGCAGCGGTGGCGAACATCGCGCCAAGTTGGCCTCCACCGAGCACACCCAGGGTCGCGCCGGGATCGATCACCGTGTCGTTCACGGCCTGCGGCTCGTCCTGGTACTGCGTGGAATGGGAAAGGGAGGGGACAACCGGGCATCATCCTGGGTGTCGAGAACCTTTTGTGTTTGCGCCGCACGGAATCGTTCGAGGCGCTGCCTGATAGGGGCGGACTGTACTCCCAGGATTTGCGCTGCCAGGATCGCCGCATTTTCCGCGCCCCCGATCGCGACAGTGGCCACCGGAATTCCCCGGGGCATCTGGACGATCGACAGCAGAGAATCCAAGCCGCGGAGATGTTCGGTGGGAATAGGCACGCCGATGACCGGTAGCAACGTCTTGGCGGCCACCATTCCCGGAAGATGTGCGGCTCCCCCGGCACCGGCAATAATGACCTGAATCCCTCGCGCCACAGCCTGTTCGGCATAGGCAAAGAGACGATCCGGCGTACGGTGGGCCGACACGACCAACAACTCATTGGGAATCCCGAGCTCGTTCAACAGGGCCACGGCCTTCTCAAGAATGGGAAAGTCGGATGTGCTGCCGCCCAATACCCCGACCAACGCCCGATCCGCTTGCTTCTTCTTCGACATGGACACGACCCCTCTGGCTGAAGGATAGAATGATGCGGCGCACCATAGCCCTTCTCCGGTCGAAGGGTCAAGCCGAGGCACGACGGAACCCCTCATTGAATTGACCAACTCCTTTGTTTTCCACTATGATACTTCTGCGCATCCTTACAGTAGACGGTGCGCGGAGGGAACTACGTGCAGCGCATCCGTGAGGGACTTAAAACCCGATTTCGCTCCCTCGTCACCCAGCGCACCGGCTTGGACGAGATGGCTGTCGATGATCTGGCGACGTCGACCAAGCTGCAGTCCTGGGAAGCCGTTCAAATCCCCGAACGGCTGCGGTTCTCCTCAAGGCTGGCCATTCTCCTGGTCGGCTTCTTCATGCTGATCGTGGCCTTCGTCCCCTGGACGCAAACCATTACCGTCACCGGCCAGCTGTCCGCCTACGCTCCCTTTGAGCGGCCACAAGACATTGAGGCGCAGATTACCGGGCGCATCAGAAAGTGGCACATTTTTGAAGGTGTGCGGGTCAAAGCGGGCGACGTGATTCTCGAACTCGACGACTACGACCCGAACTTCATGGCCCCGGATCTGCTGAACCTCCTCGAACAGCGCAAGCAGGCGTTGGAAGATACGAGGAAAGCCGCCCTCAGTCGCGCCGATCAGCTCGATAAACGCATCAAGGAAATGCAAAACCTGGTGAAGGCCGCGGTTCCGTCGGCAGGCGCACGTGTGCTCGAAGCCGAAAGCAAGGTGCGCGAGGCGCGGCAAAAAATCGAAGCGTCGAAAATCGCCGTGGCCACCGCCGAACTCAATGTGGAACGGCATCAACAACTGGCGCAACAGGGCCTTGTGTCCCAGCGCGAGTTGGAACTCACCATCCAATCGGCTCTCGCCAGCAAGGCCGACCTGCAGGGCGCACAGGCAAACCTGAGCGCGGCCGAACAAAGCATGAAGGCCTTGAGTTTCGGACGGGAACAGGTCAGCGCAGAAGTCCTTCAGCGACTGCTTGACGCGGAAGCAGCCCGCGATGCCTCGATCGGAGAAGCGGCGCGAGCCGCCGATCAAGTGGCGGACGTGTCTTTGCGTCTGTCCAACGCCAATCAACGGCGGGTCGCCAGCCGGATTCTGTCGCCCATCGACGGCACCGTCGTGAAGATGGCGCAGGCGGGCGCCGGCGAAACCGTGCGGCCCGGGGAAAAACTGGTCAGGATTTCACCCACCAGCACAGACAGGGCCATTGAAATGGTGGCCGACGGCATCGACGCGCCGTTGCTCAATGTCGGCCGGAAGGTCAAGATTCTCTTTTATGGCATTCCCGCTATCCCTCTTCCGGCCTGGCCGGAAATGATGGCTGGTACGTATAACGGGGTGATCAAGGTGATCGACCAGGTCGACGACGGCAAGGGCAACTTCCGCTTCTGGGTCGTCCCCGATCTGGAAGAACGTCCCTGGCCTCCGCAAGAACATGTCCGGCAAGGGACCAAAGCCATGGGATGGGTCATTCTCAACCGTGTTCCGCTCTGGTACGAGCTTTGGCGCCGGTTCAACCTCTTCCCGCCCGACTACCAGGAACGGCCTCCAAGCCTGATCGATACCCTCCTGCCGAAAGCCGGTCGCGGAGCCAAGTAACGGGTTCCGCCTCACCGGCACATGCCGGAGCGCTGACATCCTTCGACACATATTTTCTGGCTGCTGCCATCAGAAAGGAGTGCGTTTCATGAAGAACTATGCATGGATTCTGGTCATTGCCGCCTGTGCATTCTTCGGGTTGCCGAATGGCAGCGCCGGGGCAGAGGACACGATCAAATCTAAAGCGCTTCCGCCGATTCCCCTGTCGCTGAATGAGGTTCTGGCCTGGATCGATCGGTCCCATCCCCTCCTGAAGGGGGCTGGCACTGAAAAGGCCTCCGCACGCGGAAAAATGCTCAAGGCCCTCGGCGCATTCGAACCGATCCTGGTCAATGATACCGAGATCGAGCGCTTTATCGACAAGGGCACCACCAAAACGCAAAGCGTCGGTTTTAACGATACCTTGGTTGAAGCGCGGACCCCCTGGGGATTCCGGGGAAGCGCGGGTATTCGTCAGGCTATCGGGGATGCGAAGATTCCGGACCTTGGGTTTGGCAACGGCCAACAAGTCATTCTCGGAGGCTTCCTGCCGCTGTTGAAAGGGCTCATGATCAACCCGGAGAATGCAGAACTGCAGCGTTCGGAACTGGCCGATCCTCGCGCCGAAGTCAAAATCTCACAAACAAGACAGGATCTCTTTCTGGCCGCTGCCAGCCAATTCTGGGATTGGGTGTCGGCCGCCAAGTTTGTGGACGTGCAACGCCGGGCCCTCGGTGTCGCGGAAGAACGGTTGAGGCAGGTGGAGGGCAGGGCCAAGGCGGGAGCGGTGGCGCCACTCGACGTGGTCGAGGCCGGGCAGGAAGTGCAACGCCGCCGTGAAATCGCCATCACCGCGCAACGAGCCGTCGAGCAGGAGCAATATAAACTGTCGATGTTCCTGTGGGAAAACCAGACGCCCACGGCACCGCAGCTTGAGCGCGTGCCGGATTTCCCCCCTCCCGCTACGCTACCGACGGCGGAGATCGTGAAGGCCGATAAGCTGCAAGCGAAAAGCGATCGCCCGGAGATTCGCGAAGTGGACATCGAAGCCAAGGTCAACAATATCGACCTGGAACTCGCCAAGAACAATCTCCTGCCGAGTCTCGATCTGGAAGCGGCCCCGGCCAGAGCCCCGGAGAAATTTGTCCTCGGCCTCGGCTATCGGTTCGGAGCGGAGTTGCGCATCCCGATCCTTCAACGGAGAAGCCGCGGTGAAGTGATGGAAGCCCAGGCCCAGGCCGATCGCCTGGTACTCGTACAGAAATACCGGGAACAACAAGTCGTCGTGGATGTCGACAATGCCGTCTCAGCCATTGAACGGGCCAAGGAACGGGTGGCAGCGGCAGCGGAATCGCTTCGTATGGCCAAAACCCTGGAGGAAGGCGAACGCTTCCGCTTCAGCCTTGGCGCGACCAGCGTGCTGTTTGTGAACTTACGCGAGCGAAATTCCGTCGATTCAGAAATGCAACTCGTGCGGGCGAAAGCGGATTACCAGAAGGCCCTCGCCCTGTATCAATGGGCGACCGGCTCCTGGGCCAGGAGCCAGCCGTCCGCCGTACCGGTCAATTATCGGGTCGGCGCGAGCTTTTCCAAATAGTAGTATTTTGCGGTGCGCTCTGATAGGTTTTAACAGGTGTAGGCCTGCGCAGACAGGTCGCCGCAACGACATCATCCGACCGGTGCCACAAGACGGCCGGCGGTGTGATAGGGCGCGGCAGGGGTAGCAGGATGTCCCAGGATCATACCGACAACCAAAGTAGTTTGTTCCAAACGGTCGTCGGCCATCTGGGGCTCTTGTTTCGTCTCGAACGACGCATCCTCGGCCTCATCGTGTCCTATTCGATCGCCATCGGGCTGTTCTCGCTGATCGTTCCTCTTACGGTTCAAGAGCTCGTCAACACCTTCGCCTTCGCGCTCCAGCCCATCACCATTGTCACACTGGCTGCGGTCATGGTCGCCGGCCTGCTCTTCGTCGGCGCCTTCCGGGCGCTCCAATATTATGCGGTCGAAGTGCTGGAGCGGCGCATTTTCGCCCGGGTCGCCATTGCCATGGCCCAGCAGCTGCCGCATTTGCGCTATCAGGGGTTCAAACCTCGATTCGCCAATTACTTCGTCGAAACCATTCTCATGCAGCGCGCCGTGTCGGTGCTGCTGGTCGACCTGATCAACGTGATCGTGGGCGGGGCGGTCGGCATGACCATCCTCGTGTTCTACCATCCCTACTTCCTGCTGTTTAACGCCATCCTGCTGGTGGGGTTCAACGTCGTGTTTTTTCTCATGAGCCATGGCGGGCTAAAGGCCGACATGGACATGTCACACGCCAAATACGATACCCTGCACTGGTTTCAAGAAATTGCGTACAACCTGCTCCACTTCAAGTCCACCGATAGCCAGGCGCTGCTGATCAAAAAGACGGACCAGCTCCTGGATACCTATGTCGGTGTACGCAGAACCCGCTTCGGCATCCTTATCCGGCAGTATCTGGGATCCCTGGGGTGGCAGGCGATCGTCCATAGCGGTCTCATCGCAACGGCGGGCTGGCTCCTGGGAATCGGCCAGCTGACGCTGGGCCAATTCGTCGCCGCCGAAGTCGTGGTGAGCGGCATCCTCTCCAGTTTCGACGGCGTCGTGAAGCGCATGGGGCATATTTATTATTTCCTCACCGCCTTGACCGAATTGAGTTTTCTCTTCTCGCTGCCCAAAGATCAGGATGCCGCCACGCTGTCCATTCCCTTGCCCGATCCAACGGTGCACGGCATTCGAGTCACGTGCAAAGACCTCACCTTTGCGCCGGCCGGTGGCCCGCCCGTATTTGAGCACTTCAACCTGGAAGTCACCCCGGGTGAAAAAATCGGCATCTATGCGGATACGACGATGGCGAAAACCGCGCTCGCCCGCGTGCTGGGCGGGCTCGAATCACCCACGGCGGGTGTGATCCGCTATAATGGCGTCGATCTTCGCCACCTCAATCTGGACTCCGTCAATCGCTTCAGAGGATTCATCCTGGACTCCCAACTCTCGTTGTTTGAGGGAACGCTGGAGGAAAATATCCTGCTGGGCCGGGAATACATCCCTTATAGCGACGTGCGATGGGCGCTGCGCTTCACTGAACTCGAAGAAGAAGTCGATGCCCTACCCCACGGGCTGAAAACGCATGTGCGATCCGCCGGCAAAATTTTCGCCCCGACGCACATCGTGCGCATCCTGGTGGCGCGAGCGATCCTGGGACGCCCCCAGCTCCTCATATTCGAAGGCATTCTCCACAATATGCACCCCGCGATGCGCGAGACCATCCTCCGGCGCCTGTGCAGCAAGGAAGAGCCCTGGTCGGTCATCTTCGTCTCGAACGATCCGAACCTGACTCCGCACGTCGACCGCCGGATCATGCTGAACTAACAGCATGCCGCAGCATCACCAGGCCGCTGGCCTGGCCGTTCGTTACTCCCACAACCTCTGGACCACCGTACTTCTCGTCCTTGACAGCAATGAGGCATTCGCCCACACTGCGCCCCACCATCGACCGACACGAGCCCTCGCGTGAACGACAACCCTACCGGATCAACGATCACCATCCCTTCAGCATGGACGATTCTTGCGCGTCTCAATCTCCTGATCGGACTCGAGCGGCGCATTCTTGCGATCATTGCCTCCTATGCCGTCGTGATCGGTTCATTTGCGCTGATCGTACCGCTCACCGTACAGGAGCTCGTCAACACCTTCGCCTTCGCTATTCAACCGATCATGATCGTGACGCTGGTCGCCATCATGTTAGGCGCATTGCTGCTGATGGGGGCGTTCCGGGTCTTGCAGGCACGAGCCGTCGAGATTCTGGTTCAGCGGATCTATACCCGGCTGGCGGTCGCGTTCACGGAAGCACTGCCCCGTTTCCGCGAGAATGTCTTTCTTCCACAACATACCAATACCTTCATCGAAGCGGAGCTGTTGCCGCGCGCACTGGTCGCAATGCTGGTCGACCTCATCAATGTGTTCGTATCGGGCATGATCGGCATGACGATCCTGATCATGTACCATCCCTACTTCCTCGGCTATAACATTTTCCTGATTACCGGCTTTGCGTTCCTTCTCACCTTTTTTGGTCGAGGAGGACTCCGTATTACTCAACGGGTCTCGAGACTCCACTACCAGACGTTTCACTGGTTGCAGGACATCGGCATTAACCGGCTCCATTTCAAATCCACCGACAGCCTGCCCCTCCTGCTCAAGAAAACCGATGCGCTGGTGCAAGCCTATGTCATGGCAAGGAAGACTCGCTCCGATATTTTGAGCGGCGGTCAATATAAGAGTGCGGTCATCTTTCAGGCCTTCGCCCACAGCGGCATGATCGGCCTCGGCGGATGGTTGCTGTCTCTGGGGGATATCACCCTCGGCCAGTTCGTGGCGGCGGAAGTCATTGTCGGCACACTGTTGCTCAACCTCGACGTCGTCGCGCGGCGCATGTACGCCGCCATCTATGTCGCCACCTCACTGCAGGAGCTCTCCGCGCTGTTCGACATGCCGAAAGAGGAGGTCTCCGGTCCGATCGCCCCCTGGCTGCCGAATCCCACCCTGCAGGGAGTACGTCTGACATGCAAAGACGTGTCCTTTGCCAGCCCGGACGGACCGATGCTGTTCGATCATTTCAATCTGGAGGTACTGCCGGGCGAAAAGATCACGGTGCTCACCGGCACGAGCAAGAGCAAAACGTCGCTCGCCCTCCTTCTGGCCGGGCTCTATCATCCCACCAGCGGAGTGATCCGCTACAACGACATCGACCTGCGCGACGTGTCCCTCAATTATGTGAATCGGTGCCGGGGCTTGATGCTCGATTCCCACCCTACCCTGTTCGATGGGACCCTTGAGGAGAACGTCACACTCCAGCGCCCGTCGATTCACTTTGCCGATTTGAGCTGGGCGCTCCGATTTGTAGAGCTGGAGGAAGAGATCGACGCAATGCCCCTGGGACTGGAGACGGTCGTACACGGGAACGGGGCGAATTTGAGCCGGAGCCAGGTGCTTCGCATTCTGCTGGCCAGGATGATCGTGACTCGCCCGGAATTGCTGATTTTCAACGGCAGCCTTCACAATATCGACCCGACCGTGCGACTGACGCTCCTGCGAAGGCTCTGCTCCAAAGAGGAGCCCTGGTCCATTGTGTTCGTGTCGAATGATCCCGAAGTCGGCCAATTAGTCGAGCGCCGCGTCATCCTCGATTAATCGGCCACGTCGCAAAATGCGCCTCGATTTCTTTCTTCAGGCATGATCTGCTAGACTCAATGCCTAAGACTCCAGGGTCAGGCACTCCGGTCTCCGGCCAGACGAAAGGGACATCCGTGTCGTTTGCCTCACGTTTCAAATTGTCCTTTCCCAGCACGAATCAATTGATCATCAGCATCCTGATCGCGGGACTGGGATGGATCAGCGGGCAGGCTCTCAGCCGAATCGATCAAGACCTGCGCATCATGTATACGGAATACACACTGGGAGCCGCGGATCTCGCCCATATCTCGGCCGACGTCATCCGATATCGCAATACCATCATTCGCTCATTGGAAGCGGAAAATCAGGCGGTCTTCGAGCGCATTACCGAATCCCTTCCGGCGCAACGAGCGCGCATTCAACATGCAGTGGATCGGTATGCGGCAGCAGGCCTGCGCGTCTCCCGTAGCGGACGCAGCGAAGAAAAAGACATCCAGGCCGTGCGTGAAAGCCTCGATCAATACTTCCATGTTGCCAGCAAAACGGTCGATCTCTTGTCGCAGGAATGGAAGGCGGGATCGCCGGGAGAGGCAACGGAACTTCGGCGCAAAGCGGAAATCCATGCCGCCGACAACGGCGGGCCGAAGGTGATGCAGGTGAGTCTGGCGTTGGATCGTCTGCTGGAAACCGTGGCGGAAGTCGCCAAGGACATGCGCGATGAAGGCACCAAAACTATCCGCTCGACCAGCTATTGGATCGTGGGCGGAAGTTTTTTCATCGCGTTGCTCAATCTGTTTCTCAGTCGAACCATCAAAGCGCCGCTGCCGACCTCCAGATCTGAAGAATCTGCCCATCCCGACGCCTTGAACCTGCCTGGTGACCGGCCCAACGCGGCCCTCCGCGCCGAATAGGGGCGACTCGCCCTGCCCTCATATCGACGATTCGGGCGGCCGACCAAGAGCCTGGAACAGTCGGCGACGTTCCTCTTGATCCAAATCCATCCACTGTCCCGCATGAAGCCCTTCGACGGTGATGTGCATCATCCGCACGCGATGGAGTGACACCACCCGGTAGCCGAGCGTCTGGCACATACGACGGATCTGGCGATTGCGTCCCTCCGTCAGGATGATCCGGAATCGACGCGGCCCCAATCGCGCCATGAGGCATGGGCGCGTTCGCTCGCCCAATATCACTACACCCTCTGCCATCCGCGAAAGGAAGGCCTCGTCGAATTCACGATCCACTTCCACGCGATACTCGCGCTCATGCCCGTGCTCAACCCGCAGGATCTCGTTGACGATATCGCCGTCATTGGTCAGAAGAATGAGACCCGACGAATCCTTGTCGAGCCGTCCGATGGGAAAAATCCGTTCACGATGTTTGATTTCCGAAATGATGTTCCGCGGCACGTGCAGTTCGGTCGTCGTCGTCACTCCGACCGGCTTATGATATTTGATATAGACTGCACGATTGCCCCTTTGCAGGACCGTTCCGTCACGCGCCACAATATCCTGCGGCGACACCTGATCACCGAGCTTGGCCACCACCCCGTTAATGGTGACCCGGCCTTCGGCAACCAGCCGGTCGGCCTCTCGCCGTGAACACAAACCCTGTTCAGTAAAAAATTTATTGATGCGCATGGCGCGGCCGCGCAAACGACAAGGCGAGGTGTACTACGAACCGTCCATCGGAGGTCTCAGTAACGTGCGCATAGCGGTGGCTGAGTGTGCAGCATCTGCTCAATGAACCCGGCGACCCGCGCGAATCCGTCCCAGCATGCGGTAGATCAAGCGAGCAATGCTGAACTGAGGCGCGACGAATCCTTCAATGGGCGCAATCTCGCTGATATCCATGCCCACGATGCCCGGGCCGTTGGCCAGCGCCGTGACGAGCGCAAGCGTATCGTACCACCCCAACCCTCCGGGTTCCGGTGTTCCCAAGGCCGGAACCAGCGACGCATCCAGCCCGTCACAATCGAAGGTGAGGTACACAGGTCCGGTGCAGGACGCCACGACGTCAGGAATCCAGCGAGCCGCCCGTCCCTCGTAAGGTCCGGAAGGGTCCAGAATCGACGCGGCAAAAAAGGTGTTGATCCGAGGGGTCTTGTCGATGAGCTCGATTTCTTCGGGGCTGATCGACCGGATACCGACCTGCACAAGCGGCAGTCCATCCTGCACCACCCGCGCCATGACACTGGCATGGCTGTAAGGATTATCCTGGTACGCCTGTCGAAGGTCGCCATGAGCATCGATTTGCACGACGCACAGGCCCGGATACTGTTGCGCATGGGCACGGATGGCGCCTAACGCGCCGGTATGCTCCCCCGTGAGGGTCACCAAGAACTTGCCCTGCCCGACATGCGGCTGCACAAAATCCTGAATGGCCTGCACAGCCTGGCCATCCACACGTCCGGCCAAATTGAGCGTGGTTGCCGTGGCCACGCCGCCCCATTCGCGATACGGCTCGTACCGCAACGTTTCATCGTATAACTCAACCTGTTGGGACGCTTCGATGATGGCGGAGGGACCGCGGTCAGACCCGAGGATGTAACTCGATGTATGCTCGTAGGGAGCCGGTAGTACGTAGACGCCGGCCTGATCAGGATGGCACCAGGGCTCGTCGATTCCGAGGAAATTGTCGGCTTGGCCAAGCCACCCGGACGGAAGCGCCATCGCCGCCGCTAGGCCTTGTTCCGCAGGCTCTTGGGAATGTTTTCCGTGGGGATAAACACTGCCAAGGCAATGACGCAGGTCCAACGGTTCGGCCGTCCTACTGCGGATTGTGTGATGTTGAGGGTCCGGACGATTTTTCCGCCCATCTTGAAGACCTGCTCGCGCTCTTTCCAGGCGACGTCCGGATCGAATTCGATCCCCTGAGTCGTGGCGAGCATCTGGGCTGCGAGGTCTTCCGTGTATTCGCCGGATTCTTCGTCCGTTTCACCATAGGCATGATGCTCGGAGAGATAGCCGTAGGTATCACGATCGGTGGGAATCGCCAGGCCGATGGACGCAGAGATGAGCCGGTTACGTTCGTTGGTCTCCGAGCGGGCCATGACGCAAAAGGTGATCTCGCCTGGATTCAAAAACTTCTCGCCGCGCTTGCGCGGAAGGATTTTGCAATGGGGAGGAAGAATGGAGGAGACGCTGACGAGATTACAATAGGCGACGCCGGCACTACGCAAGGCCTGCTCGAATGCAGCCAGCTTTTCCTTGTGTACTCCGACACCTCTCGTCAAAAACATGTGTGTTGGTACCATGTCGTCTCCCTCTTCATCCCGCGTCGAACGCACGCCGCCAGAGTGTTCGATGTATTGTCACAGGCCCGGGGTCGCGCGTGTAATCATGCGGCGGCACGCGCGAAAGTTGTATCAAGTTTGTTCCTCATCCGCAATACAGAGTGGGGGTTTTTTTGCCCCGCCACCGCTTTCGCTCACCCGCGTCGGAGATTCACGACCAACAACTTGGGCTCGGTCATATCTTCGATCGCATACCGCAGGCCTTCGCGGCCGATGCCGGAATCCTTGATGCCGCCGTAGGGCATGTGATCTGCGCGGAAGGTGGGAATTTCGTTCGCCAGCACTCCACCGACCTCCAACTGTTCGAAGGCCTGAAAGATGCGGCCGATATTGTTGGTGAAGATACCTGCCTGCAACCCGTAGTCCGAGTCATTCACGGCGTTCAAGGCCGCCTCAAACTCACGGTACGGCGTAATCGTCACTAATGGTCCGAAGACTTCCCGGCAGGAGACGTTCATCGCAGCGGTCACCTGAGACAAGACGGTGGGACGTACCACTGATCCTTCACGAGACCCGCCCGAGAGCAGACGTGCGCCCTGCGCAACCGCTTCGCCGATCCAGCCCTCGATGCGCTGCGCCGCTCCGGCGTCAATCAACGGACCCACCACGGTGCGCTCGTCGCCCGGATCCCCGGTCGCCAACCCTCGCACCCGGGTCATGAGCTGTTCGGTAAACGACTCGACAACGGACTCGTGGACAAAGATCCGCTGCACGGAAATGCAGGTCTGCCCGGCATACGTAAACCCGCCGGTGACGCACCGTTGAGCCGCATACTCCAGATCCGCGTCAGGCTCGATGATCACCGCGGCATTGCCACCCAGTTCCAGCACGACCTTTTTCTTGCCGCACTTGGCCTTCAACATCCAGCCGACAGGCGCGCTCCCGGTAAAACTCAGGAGCTTGAATCGGGGATCGACGACCAATTGCTCGGCGACGGTATTGTCACACGGCAGAATGTTGAGTCCCCCAGGCGGCACACCGGCCTTGAGCAGCAGATCGCCCAGCAACAACGCCGTCAATGGTGTCTGGGGAGCCGGCTTGATCAAAATTGAATTGCCCGCGGCCAAGGCCGGAGCGACCTTGTGCACGACGAGATTGAGGGGAAAGTTGAAGGGGGTAATTCCGAGAATCGGCCCGATGGGAAAGCGCCGGGTCACGCCCCAATAGGACTCCATGCCGGGCGACCAATCCAGCGGCACGACCTCTCCGCCGATGCGTTTGGCTTCTTCCCCGGCAATCGAGAGCGTCTGAATGGCACGACCGACTTCACGACGAGCATCCGTCAGAGGTTTGCCGGCCTCCGCCGTCATCGTGCGCGCGAACTCTTCCTGCCGCGCCTGCAGCGCCTGGGCTGCATTGGCCAGCAACGTCGATCGGGCATAGCCCGACAGGCGACGCATCGCCGCCGCACCCTCGACCGAAGACTGCACGGCCGATTCCGCATCCGCCGGACTTGCCTGGCAGACATGGGCAATCGTCTCGCCTGTATAGGGATTTCGTACGGGGGCGACCGTCGTGGCCTGAGACCAGCGACCGCCGATTAGAAATGGACGTCCATTTTCCAACGGACCAACTCCCGGAGAGGACTCTCGCTACTGCACGGACTCCACAGGGGGCGCCGCAGAAGCCGCCGCACTGAGTGCCGCGCTTTCCTGCTGAGCAGCCACGGCTTTGGCAATCAGCTCGTCGGTCCCCCAATCCTGCACCGCCGCCAAGGTAAACGCTTCATAGGTGGAGACCCCGTGACAGGTCGGACAGGCGGGCATGGGTACCTTGCGGCAGAATGCCTCGCTCAGACAGGACATGCATACCCACAGATCCGGCTCTCCATCCTTTGCAGGCACAGTCCAAAAGGCTTGTTTAGACCCCATAGTGCAATTTCCTCTTTCCTGGCTAGACGATGATGCTGGTCACGATATTCGCCCTACTATCTTTCATGCGCATGAGACGGCCTACTTCGCCTTCTCTCCCGAGACCGCGAGCAATTTCTCGATTTCTTCTTCAAACGCGGCAAAGGGGAAGGCCCCGGGAATCGCGAGCGCCGGATTCTTGGCGGTCGGCTGCTGCGTCGTCCGCATCAGAATGAAGCCGGGCGTGCCGTGAAATCCCCACGCATTGGCTTCGTCGCGATCTTGAAAGATTGCCTTCATATGCGGGGCGTCGCGCAAACATTCCCGAAACTTCGATTGATCGAGTCCGATGGCTTTGGCGTGTTGGAAATAACTATCCACATCCAACCGGCCGTCGGCGGCAAACAGGCGGTCATGCATCGGCCAGTAGGGGCCCTGATCTCCAGCGCAACGGGCTGCCAGAGCGGCCGTCACACCGGGGCCCTGGTCGGCACGCGGATAATCCTTGTAGAGAAACCGCACCTTCCCCGTGTCGACGTACCGAGCCTGAATCTTCGGCCAGGTTTCCTTGAAAAATTTCAGGCAGTAGCCACAGGTGAAGTCCGAGTACTCGATCATGGTGATAGGCGCATCCGCCTTGCCCCGCATACGATTGTCGACCGTCGGCGAACTTCCCGCCAAGGCTGACGCCGTCGTAACCACGAACAGCAGGAATGGCGCTGCGACCCTGATCATCCAACCAGCCACGGGGGTCATGCGGAGACACTCTTCGCGGCGCACCGCTCCAACAATCCCACCATGAGCAGCGGCCAGACCAGCGTGGCATCGCTGAGCACTTCGGCGAAACGGCCACCCTCGGCCGGCGGGACGAACTTGCCCCAGGAGATGCCTTCTTGGTAGGTGCACCCGCTTAACCCGCCCCAATAGTCCGGCTCAGGACAGATCCGCACGCCATAGTGGAAGCGCGGCGGCGGCACGTTGAGCCCGAGACGCGAATTGCTGATTTCGATATACGGGGCCACTTGCTGCGCCCAATTGCGCGGCACGCCGCCGCCGATCGTGAAAATCCCGAGCTTCGTGGAGCCGAGGACTTCTTCGGCATAATGATTCAGGTCGAGGTAGGGATTAAACACCGGACAGGTCTCATGCAGCGCACGTAACACCGCCACGTCCCCGCCTGCTTTGATCTGGCTGCGGGTAAAATCGATTTGCTTCCCCATGGCCCAGGTGGCGACATCCAGGCCCATTTCAGAATCGGTAAACGCAGGAATATAGACCGGCACGTTCTTGAGATAGGCGCTCTTAAGAATGCCGGGGCCCTCAAACTCCTCGGCCAACGTCTTGCCCAACTCGCGGGTCAAATAATTGGATGACAGAGGCTCGCCGACATTGATGCGCTTCATGGTCTGCGACACGACATGCTCGACATAATTGAGATTGGACTCCATCTCGAGCGTGTCGTAGACACGGTTATAGCCCTTTTGAAACAGCTCTTCATCGGAGTGGGACGGTTCATGACGGTAGTGCAGCTTGCCCACTGATTCGCTCAATCCGTGCGCCACCAGCGCGCCGGTCGAGACAATCGCCTGCACCATGCCACGATCGATCATGGTGCTGATAATCTTGCCCATTTTGGCGATCGTCATGGCACCGGAGAGGGTCAACACGACTTTGCACTCAGGATCCTCGATCATCGCGGCGAGCGTTTCGTAGGCCTCGCCGAGGCGACGGCCGCCGAACGCTGTCTTCCGCATGGCTTCCAGTAATGCCGTAAACGAATGAATCTTCTCCGGGTCGAGAGGCTCCAACGCCTCCAGGCCATCCTTGGCTCCGTCGTGAAATTCCCGTCCCGCCATGATGAACGCCTCCCGAAGAAAAACCGGCATCCCGATAAGCAGATCATTTTATACACAACCGACTGTCGCGGGGTCAATTGAAGCGCCGGCCAGCTGCCCGGTCACCACTCACTGAGTCCTACGTGACAGGCAACGGGAGCTCACGAACTCGAGGCATCCAGGAATGTGTAGGAGCTCAGACGAGACGGGGAGACGAGTCACGCTATCGCAAAGCAGCCTCGTCAGCTGCGCACGCCGCTGACAAGAGTCAGGATCATGGCTGTGAGATACATGATCGTGATGCCGGCAAAGATACCCGCCGATACCTGCACTCGACGCGTCGCCGTGTAGGACATCACCGTGAGCGAGAGCACCACATAGAGCAGTGACCCTGCCGCCAGTGCATAAAAGCAGATCGAGAAGTAGGACGATACGCCCTGCCCGCTGAGAAACGTGCCCACACAGGTCGGCAACCCGGCAATGAGCCCGAGCAACGCCACATCGCGCCAGGATATCGGTGTTTTTCCGGCGGCCCCGACGATGCCGAATCCTTCGGTTCCGTTATGCAGGCCGAACCCCGCCACCAGCAAGGCACTGAGCGTATATTCTCCACCGGCATAACTGGCACCGATCGCGAGCCCTTCGCCGAGATTGTGCAACCCCATGCCCACCGCAATCATGTACGGTAAGGATAGGATCCGGTTTCCGGAACGCGCGCCGAACACCTGGCTGGATTCCAATGCGACTAAGCCGACAAAACTCACGCCCAGACTGCCCAGAAACACGAGCCATGACACCGGGTCACGCGCGCCCGTCTGCTCGGTGGCTTCGTGCATGAGGTCGAAGAAGAGATACACCAGCACTCCGTTGGCCACCCCGATAAGCCCGCCCTCCCAAGTTCGTGGCAACACCCTACCCAGATAGAGGGCAGCCACAATCCCCAGGTAGACGGGAAAGAGACCGGCAACAGCACCGAGACCAATGACATCCAGCATCCTACGCTTCTATCAGAACCACGGCTCCGGATGAAAGGTCGGCGGTGAGGTAATCCCGCCACGAGGACCTGTGCGACATGCTGCAGCTTAGCGCTCGCCGCTCAGATATCCGCGATGGTACAGTGTTCTTCGAGACGGAGGGGGCAATGCGTGGGCTCGGGTGCCTGACAGGAAACGGGATGACGTATCAACAGCTGATGGGCTTGGCGAACGGATATGCCGAATCCAAAGCCCTTCTGGTCGCCAGCGAGCTCGGTGTGTTCACAGCAATTGGGACCGGTGGACGACGCGCTGACGAACTGTCCGCATCATGCAAAACCACACGCGAAGGCATGGAGCTATTGCTGCAGGCCTTGTCAGGATTGGGCCTGCTCCGCATGAAGTCCGGGCGCTACTGGAACACGCCGCTCGGACGCACGTTTCTCGATGGCCAGAGCCCTCGCGCGATCACCAACCTCCTGTGGCTCTTAAACCACCATTGGGCAGATTGGACCAGCATGACGAGGGCGCTCCGACATGGCCCACCTGGATGGGCACCCATTACCAAGACAGCCAATTTCCGGCGGCGCTTCGCCCTCGCGATGCAGGAGCGTAGCCACATGCTGGCGCACCCGACCATCGACTCATTCCGTTTGCCCCGGCAGGCTGAGAGATTTCTGGACCTGGGGTGTGGAGCAGGGTCCTATGCAATCGCCTTGGCCCGACGGTATCCCGCGCTCCAGGGTCTCCTCGTGGACCAGTCCGTCACCGTCGCCAAAGAGTTACTCCGTCAGGAACAGCTGGCGGACCGCATTCACGTCCAAGAGGGCGACCTCCTAACTACGCCCCTCCCCGCCGACATGGACATCGTCCTGCTCTCTAACGTGCTCCACGATTTTGGCAGGAAGGACAACCGGCGATTGCTCCGCCGTGCCCGGAAGGCCCTGCGACCGGGCGGCAAGCTATTCATTGTGGAGTATTTTCTGACGAGAGATGAGACCCGTCCTGCCGAGGCGGCTGTCTTTTCGCTCCTGATGTATGCCTTTACGGGAACAGGCCGATGTTACAGCTGGGATGAAGTTGAGGATTGGTTGACGGAGGCCGGTTTCGGACGTTGCCGCCGCCATACGGTCACCGGCAGCATCGGCACCTTGGAAGCCACGAAACGTTGATCGAACGACTGAATTGGGCTCAGGCCGTTCCGCCGATACGCTGGTGGTAGCGGTTCAAGTGCCGCCGCACAGGAATGAGTAAACGGGGCGGAATCTGAGGACAGACCTCGCGATCGAACGAGACCATGCGCTGATATCGCTTCACGCCAAGAGCCGCCTCCGCCAAGGCCCAATACACATTCTCCACCCAACGCAATTTCACGACTTGCCCCAGGTACCCATATAACACCTGTCTGGCTCGAATGGGCCCACGGAACGCGTCCTTCATCTCGTGCAGGAGTCGATCCTCGGCAGCGGTCCGCTGGTACACGCCTTCGACCATATGGCTGAGCGAGATAAAGTCCTGGAGATCAAAGCGCGCATCTACATCCTTCGTCTGCTCCCGATACAGGTCCCAATCCGTGGTGAACTGGAGGCGTTCGAGCAGAAGGAGAAAATCCTGCAGGGCGATTTCCTCCACGACCTCGCAGCCTCGCGAAACCCGCACCTTGATGAACGTCCGGCGCTCGTAGCTGTGCGTGGGCAGATAATGGGTACCGGAGACTTCGAGCAATCGTCCGGTGGCATCACGTTTGGCGTGCTGAAATTGCCAGTGAGGAGGAAACTCCACGCCCGCTTGTTGTAATGCGGCATGGTACCGCGGAAGCAGATGTTGAAAGAGCGGCCCGCCTGCTTCATGGAAGGGCGTGGATGGCAACCCGCCTACGGCCAGAGTCAGCCGCGCAAAAGGCATCCGCGTGTAGCCGTCCGGTTCAACCACGAAGTTGAATCCGCCCCATGGCCCCACATCGAGCAGCGTGTCATACCCCTGACTCGCCAGCCATTCTTCGGTCTCCAAGGCCAGCCGTCGCCAGAGTCGGATCAGGGCGCCGATGTGCACGTGTCGATTGCGAAAGAGTGGAGCCGTAGACGGACGATTCGCGTGGACAATGCCGTCCAGGCGCGTCTGGAGCTTGAGGATTTCCCATTCGAGCGCATGCGCCACCGTGCCCTTCCCGTGGCGGATGCCGGAACATTCGCGTTCACATTCGAGACGAATGCCGTCCCAGAGATCGGTTCCCGGGCCGGTGGTGCCCGCGACACACACGATATGATCGACGATCCGACGCAACCCTGCCGAGAGGCCCGCCGGCATGACCTGACTCATCCCGACTTGGAATTGATGGACAGCCCGGGAGGCCCGGCGTCCAGATGCCAGATCAGGGCTCACATTCTCGATTGCCGTCCGGGCGAAACTTCCGTCGAACAGAACCTAGCTCCTTTGCTGGTCTTGGCAGGGAGTACAGACGGTATCGAACCACCACAAATCTTCAGGCCTCACGCGCCAGGCTTCCATGGCTGCCCCTTCTTCCTGCCACGGGTCAGGCAACGATTCCTGCGTGTCTCCGGCCATCACCCGGCGGCATTTCTTGCACTGGAACCAGACGGGGCGCCCGAATAATGCGACCAGAAAATCGTTCCGGTTCATGGCCACCGTTCCTGCCAACAAACATCTCCGACCATCTTGGGGATGGCATGTCGCGCCCAGACACCGGTTGTACGGCACCGTGCCGGAAGGCGGAACTCGTAAAGCCCGATAGTTTGTCTGAGAAGATTACGAGGTATAAGCAGCGACGGATCGTGCGTGCGATCGGGGAAACGCAAGCGGCCAGTCCACGGAAGGGAGAGAAACAGGATCAGTACTCGTGAACGGGGGAGAGCGTGAGTGGAAGCGCAGCGCTCCCGTCAGTGATGGACGAATCAACCGTTCGGCGCCACAGGGACAAGTCCCTATGACGCCGTCGGCCACTTTACCTGCAATGCCAGACTCAATATGTGCGGGTCGTCAACGAACAGTCTCCACATCCTGAAGCGAATAGACCGGGCGGACTGCCTGCCCATGCCTGACCGCTCTCTCGATGAGGCCCTCATACACGGCGGTATAGGCCGTCGCGGTTTCAACCAGTGAATCGAGTGTTTCCGCATCGACTTCGCTGGGCTGACATGGAGCGGGCAGCGGAATGAGCGCGAGCCAATTGAGGTCGGGGCACTGTCGAATCTGCTCCGCCGATGTTGCCACCAGGGGCAATTCATTGAACTCCCTGAACAAACGCAACACTTCTGGCGCATCCAGCGAGCCATAGACCGTCGCTACGGTGGGAAGCGGACTGCGACGCATCAGGGGAAAGGCCGTAAACCCCGCATGAACGTGGAGAAGATCAAAGGAAGACACCATGGAGAACGCTTTCTCAAGCGCCAGAAACGTCAATCCTTCGGAGAGATGCCGCTTGGGAGCCGGATAGTGCCGCAGCGCCTGAGGCGACACGGGGACGAGTCTCCCGGATACGCGACTGTCACCACTGGCGAAGACGGTCACCTCATGACCGAATCGGATCAGGCTCCTCGTCAGGAACTCCACCCCCCGGGCGTCCGGACGTTCACTCTCGTTGGATACCTCCTCAACACACTGACTGACCTGAGCAATGCGCATCACGCGTCCTTCCTTTCTTGTTCATCACTCCCGCCGACCACTCCGTGACTGACCACACCTCTGTCCACCCCCCCCCGACTCGAAGGGAGAGGCAGTCCGGCATGCGTGACGGGTTGCACTGAATCGATCCGGAGCTATTCGAGATCAGCGCACGCCGTCCGGATGGCTATGCCGGGACACGGCGCTCTCTTGATGAAGGAATGGATGGTACGGCTCGAAGATGAAGGCCGACTGAAGACCGCATGAAATTTTGATGAGAAAAACCGGAGGCCGGGGATGCGGGATCGCACACGAAAAGCAGATCGCACGGACGGAATCGGCAGGAGGCCGAAATCAGGAAGGAGCCAGAAAACCGTGGGTCAATGCATATTTGATCAATTCCGCCGTGGTCCGCAGATTCAGCTGTTCCATGACTTGCGCTTTGTGAAACTCGACCGTGCGGGTGGAAATCTTGAGGCGGAGCGCAATGTCCTTTACCGTGCGCCCTTCCGCCAATAACTGGAGCACCTCACGCTGGCGAAACGTGAGCGTCTTTTTCTGTTGCCCCTGTCCCGACCCCACGGTGAGCAATACGTCGAGAAGATCTTTCGCGATCAACGGTGTGATGTAGGTATGCCCGGCCCACACGGCCCGAATGGCTTGTTCCAACTCATCGACCGCCGACCGCTTCAAGAGGTATCCCGAGGCCCCGGCTTCAAAGGCGGACCGCACATAATCGGCGTCCGAATGCATGGTGACAAAAATCACCTTCATCGACGGATGCGTTTTCTTGAGTTGTGTGGCCGCATCGATGCCATTGAGCAGGGGCATGGAGACATCCAGGATCACAATGTCGGGTTCGAGTCGAGCCGCCGCCTCGAGTAACGCGCGACCGTCCTCAACCATGCCGACCAGTTCACACTGGTCTACGAGAATGCGGCGAAATCCTTCGAGTACCAGTGAATGATCGTCGGCGAGTAAGACGCGCGGTTTAGACATGGTGACTCCCGGACAGCGGCACGCCAACATCGATATGCGTCCCGCCCCCCGGCGACGACGATACATTCAAGGTCCCTCGCACCAGCCGCACCCGCTCCTTCATGCTCAACAATCCCAGACGCCCCCGTCCCTGTGAGGCATTCACGGCATCAAATCCGACCCCGTTATCCCGGACTGAAAGAGTAATCATCCCCTCGTCACAAATCAATTCCACTTCCACCTCGGTCGCCTTGGCATGGCGGGCCACATTGTTCAAACTCTCCTGAGCAATCCGGTATACGCAGGTCGCCAGATCGGTCGGTATGGGGCTCAACGAATCGTGGTGGACATACACGGCCTCGACCCCGGTGCTGGCCGAAAAGTCATCGACCAATCGGCGGACGGCTTTCGTGAGGCCCAAATCATCCAAAATAGACGGATGAAAGCGATAGGCCATCTGCCGGACATCATCCGAGACGGCGGTTAATCGACCGGTGATCGACCGCACCATCCCCCCAATGTCGGCAAGATCCCCC
>ERZ795061.1765-NODE-1765-length-20687-cov-8.044155_pt1 | contig 20687 bp, 19 predicted proteins | sample MGYA00375145_ERZ795061 | MGnify/ENA primary metagenome ERZ795061 (study PRJEB30190, sample SAMN05720144) | anaerobic digester metagenome | isolation source: active sludge of municipal wastewater-treating anaerobic digesters | place: USA | collected 2014-12-22 ... | reverse complement strand
ACAATACCCGAAAAAATCGCCGGCACTCAGATCCTTACCACTACCGCCGATGCAAACCGCCTGATCACCGACGTCTGGGCCGCGAGAGCCGATTTTGCCAAAGATCACCCCGAAGTTATCGAGGGGCTCGTGGCGGGCATCTTCGAAGGCATGACCATGCTGAAGAACGAGACCACCAAAACCCGCGCCTTCGCGCATATGGCAGAAGGCTACGGCATGAAGCTCGAAGACATCAAGTCGATGGAGCAGGATGCCTACATCACCAACTTCGCCGAAAACCAGAACTTCTTTCTCAACAAGAACAGCCCGACTAACTTTGAACGCACCTGGAAAAACATCATCTACGTCTATCGCGAACTTGGCCAGATCGGCACACCGGTTCGCTTCGACGAAGTCGTCGACTTCTCGGTCATCAAAAAGTTTGTCGAAAAGGGCATGTTTCCAGAACAGAAAGAGGTTCAGGTCGCCCGCTTCGTTTCGACAAGCTACAAAAAGGTCTCAGCCGAGGCCCCGGTGCTTACCCAGACCGTCAGAATCAATTTTTACCCGAACTCAGACAACGTCTATGAACCCGAACACGATGAATTCGGGCAGGCGATTCAGAACACCCTCTACGACCCGACTGTCGATGCGACTCTTGAAAAGATCGCCCGCATGGTCGGTCAGTATGACCGCGCCCAGGTTGCAATCGTTGGGCACACTGACAGCTCGATGAAGGGCAAGGTTCCGGAAAAGGCAGTTAAAGATCTGTCGAGCGACCGCGCCAACTCGGTTCGCAGCGCGCTTGTCAGAAAATACAAATTCCCCAGAGAAAAATTCATCGTCGAAGGCAAAGGCTGGGATGAACCAGCAGACCCCGCTGACCCGATGAATCAGGCATTGAACCGGCGCGTCGAAATTCAGGTTTTTACCCCGGAAAAATAAAACTTCCAAAGGAGCTGGAAAATGTTTAAACGGTTGATGAATTTAATTAGAGGTTTCTTCAGTCTCTTTATCAAAGGGCTTGAATCAAGCAATCCTGAAGCCCTCATCGAAGCCGAAAAGGAAAACCTGAGAAACCAGATTTCGCGGTTCAACGAAAGTCTGGCCAATCACGCTGCCTTCACCGAGCGCCTGATGCGCCAGGTCAAAACCCTGTCTGCCAAAGACAAGGAATTGACTGCTAAAATTACCGCCAATCTGAAGGCAGGCAACAACAAGGTTGCCGGCCAGCTGGCCCTGCAGCTTCAGACCGTCAAGCAGCAGCTCGAAGAAAATCAGTCACAGCTCGAAATTGCCGACAAGACCTTCAAAGATCTTGAAAAATCAAGAGACGTGGCAGTTCGCGAAGCCCAGATGAAAATCGAAAAGCTGCAGAACCTCGTCAGCGAAACCCAGATGCACGAAGCTCAGGCCGAACTCCAGGAAATGGCAAAGGGCATGATCTCAGGCATCGGTTCAAGTGGCGATACGATCAACCGCGTTACTGAACTGCTCGAAGAGAGACGCGACAAGGCCGTGGGCCGCTCACGTGTTGCCGCCGGTTCTTATGACAACTCAAACGTCACAATGAAAGAAGCCGAAATGGAAGCCCTTGGCGACGCAGCCCTGGCAGAATTCGCAGCCATGAACGGCATCTCCATGCCCGGTTCAGCACAACCGCTTGCTGAAACAGATTCAGGCGATGATGTTCCGCAGCGCGGCATGGGCCCGATGCAGAAAAACTGACAATTTTTGAAATATTTTCATAAGGAGCAAGAGATGAATTTCAGAGGAAAGCTGTTTCTGGTTCTCATGGCCATGCTGGCCATCTGTTTTGGCGTTGTTCAGGCGCAGGAAGCCGCAGTTGTCGAAGCACCCGATACCGAATCGGTCACCACGGTTAAAGAATACAAGTTCGTACCCCGCGAAACCCTGCCCCCGGTAACCGGCACTTCAGGCTACAAATGGGATGACAAAGAAAAAGTAGTTGTTTTCCCGATCAACGTCTGGGCCGGCTGGCTGCCGATCATCGCTGCCAACAATGGCTTTGCCCCGAACGAAGACAGCGTTTTCTTCAAGAAATACGGCTTTAAGGTCAACCTCAAGCTGATCGATGACCCGGTCGTCGCCCGTGACAGCTATGCCAGTGGCGAAAGCCATGTTCTCTGGGGCACCCTCGATATGATGGTGCTGTTTGCTCCTGAACTGATGAAAGACAGCCGCACCGCCCCACGCATTTACCAGCAGGTCGACTGGTCAAGCGGCGGCGACGGTATCGTCACCCGCTCAAAGATTCGCTCTGTGGCTGATCTCAAAGGCAAAACCATCGTTTATGCCCAGAACAGCCCCTCGCAGTATTTCATCAGCAACCTGCTGATCAACGCCGGCATCGGCCTCAGCGAAGTTACCCACAAATACACTTCGACCGCATTTGAAGCCGCCGCCGCTTTTGTATCTGATCCGAGTATCGACGCCTGCGTCAGCTGGGCTCCGGATATCTATACCATCCCCGAAAAAGTTGCCGGAACCCGCATTCTGACAACCACTGCCGAAGCCAACAAGCTTATTGCCGACGTGTGGGCTGTGCGCGCCGACTTCGCCCGCGACAAACCCGAAATCGTCAAGGGCCTGGTTGCCGGTATCTTCGAAGGCATGGACATGCTCACTAACGCTACCACCAAAGCCCAGGCTTTCCAGTGGATGGCCGACGGTTATGGCATGAAAGTCGAAGACGTCAAAGCCATGGAAGCCGACGCTCACTCGACCAACTTTGCCGAAAACCGCGAATTCTTCCTCAATGCCAACAATCCGACCAACTTTGAACGCACCTGGAAAAGCATCGCCTATGTTTACAACCAGGCCGGCCTCGTAAAAGAAGCCGTTCCGTTCAATCAGATCATGGACTTCTCGATCGTTCAGGACCTTGAAAAGGCCGGCACCTTCAAGCACCACCAGGATAACTACGTCAGCAAGTTCGTACCGACCACCTACAACAAGGTCAACGCTGAAGCCCCGATCATCACTCAGACGGTCAGAATCAACTTCTACCCGAACTCTTCGAATATCTATGAACCGGCACACGATCTGACCGGCAATGCCATTCAGAACACCCTCTATGACCCGAACGTCGAAGCCACACTCGACAAGGTCGCCCGCCTCGTCGGCGCCTATGACCGTGCTGTAGTGGCCATCGTTGGTCATACCGACAGCTCGATGAAGGGCAAGATTCCTGAACAGATCGTTAAAGATCTCAGTATGAACCGTGCTGAAGCGGTCAAAAAAGCTCTGGTCGATAAATACAAATTCGACCCGAAAAAATTCGTCGTTGAAGGCGAAGGCTGGAACAAACCCGCCGACACCGACAATCCGATGAATCAGGCGTTGAACCGCAGAGTCGAAGTCTCTGTGTTCCCGCCCGAAAGCAACTGATAAACACTGACCGGGTGGGGTCGCCCCACCCGGTCTGCCCGAGGAAGAAGCATGAAATTCACTCTGCATGAGAATTTTTTCGGAATAAGAACCGGCGTAAAGCTTGTCGATCAGATTCTGCTCGGCATTATTCCCATTTTTTTCATATTTCTGATCTGGGTTCTTGCCACATCCGGCAAGTCCATTACAGTCACGCTCCCCGAAGGAACTTTCGAAGGCTTTGAAAAAGCCCCGCCCCCCGATGGCACCAGATTTTCCGAGAGAGTTTCGCTTTTTATCGATCAGAGCCGCCTCGAATACGCAGGTGAAAAAGATGAAGATCAGCAGACAAAACTGATCAAAGCAGGCGAAAGTTTCAAGCTTGGTAATATGCCTGCCAGAATTTTCGGCAAAGGCGTCAGAATCACTTTGCCACCAGGCAGAATCGTCGGCCGCGAAAAAATTGCACCTCCGGCGGCTGCAGCAAAAAAACCGGAACAGACAAAAGCTGTAGACAGTCAGATGCCAGCCAGCGCTTCTTTATCAGAAAACATCTCTCAGCCGGTTTCAGAGACGACCCCGAATATCGGTCACCCCACGACTGTGAGCGAAGGTGAAGCTCAGACCACCTTACCGGCTGACCCGCAGAGCACGCCGAATGCAGCCGTTGCAGATGCGCCGACTCCCTCGGCAACTCCCAAATTTGTTTATCGTTACGAAGTAGTCGAAACTAGATATATTAGCCAATTTCTTCTGCCAAGTCCTAGAGAAGTATTTGGGTCCTTCTCATCTTTGTGGTCTGAAAGAAACTTGGCCAAAAATCTCCTTTATAGCTTTCTTCGTGTTGGGGCTGGTTTTTTAATCGCTTTTATTATCGTATTCCCTTTATCCCTCTTAATGGGCACCTTCAGCAAATTTAAAGCTCTCTTCTCACCAATAATGCTTTTTGCGGGATATACTCCAATTCCTGCGCTAGTTCCTCTTTGTTTGACACTATTTGGAACTGGCGAAGTATATAAAGTCATGTTTTTGGCAATGGCTTTTTCAATATACTTCTTGCCACTATTCGTTAAATCGCTCGAAGAAATAGACAATGTTTATCTTCAAACTGGTTACACATTGGGGGCAAATAAGTTCCAGACGCTAAATAAAATTCTCCTTCCAATTGCTCTTCCCAATATCTACGATGCTATGCGTCTTGGCTTTGGGGTTGGCTGGGGCTATATCATCTTGGCAGAGATTATTGACCTTGGCATTGGAGTTGGCTCATTAATTTCTATTAGCCAAAGGCGCGGCCTTAACAAAGATATCTATCTGGTTCTCATTGCCATTGTTCTGATGGCCTTCATCACCGATAAAATCTGGGACAAGGTCGGGCAGCAGCTGTTCCCCTACAGGAGTCAGAAGCGATGAGCAACCAGCCACAAAAACCTTCATTGTTCAGAAAAATCGCTGGTTACTTCGTGCGCTTTGGTGATGAACCGGATGCGCCGCAGATAGCGGATCGTACGAAAGCTCAGAACCAGGTGCCAACCAAAGTCAGCAAAGCAGACCCAGACGAGCAACCTGAAAAAACAGCCACATCGCCGGTTAAACCTGCCGGCAATGAAAAACCTGCCGGGCAGAAGCAGGCAGCAGCCCTGCCAAAAACTGAAGAGTTTCCTTTTCCTGGTGCCATGGCGCCTGTCAGCGCTGCAGAAACGCCGGCGGCAGCGGTTGAACCGGCAGATAAGCAGACAAAGACTGTTTCTTCGGCCGAAGAGCATATCTCAATTGAAGAATCGGCCGAGGCCGGCGAACCCGGAAGCTGTGTCGACAATCTGCACAAACCCAAATACCCGCCGATTGTCACCTTCCGTAACGTAACCAAAATTTTTAATCCGGGCACGCCTAACGAATTCATGGCCCTCAAAAATGTTTCTTTTGAAATTGAAGACCTGCCTGATATCGGCGAGTTTATTGCCCTGGTTGGCCCCTCCGGCTGTGGCAAGTCAACCGTTCTCAATCTGATTCAGGGTTTTCAGGAAGTCGGACCGCCCAGTCTTGGTGAAGTTCTGGTGCGCAACAAACCGGTTACCGGCCCCGGCCGTGACCGTGGCATGATTTTTCAGAAATACAGTTCTTTTCCGCATCTGACCGTATTACAGAATGTGATGTTCGGTCTGCAGCTCAACCGTGAAAGCCTCGGCTATTCAGATCAGGTCATGGAAAAACTGGCGCGTGAAATGATCGCAAAGGTCGGCATGAAGGGCCACGAAGACAAATTTCCGTATCAGCTTTCGGGTGGCCAGCAGCAACGCGTCGCCATCGCCCGCACCCTTGTTCTCAAGCCCCGCATCATTCTGATGGATGAACCGTTTTCGGCCCTCGATGAGCCGACACGCATCGAAATGCAGGAACTGATAACCTCGCTCTGGCACGAGGTCGAAGCTACAGTATTTATCGTCACCCACTCGCTGGCTGAAGCTGTCTATCTGAGCGACCGAATTTTTATGTTTCAGGCCAACCCCGGCCGGCTGGCACGTCAGATTGGCATAACCCGTGACCTGATCGGCAAATACGATGGCATGACACCGCTTGAAGTGCAGGAAAGCCCGAAGTTCAATCATTTTCTCAAAGAGATTACCGACGAATTCCTTAGAATTGGTGGTTCAGCATAATGGCACCCTATCGCAAGCCCGGTTATTCTGACTATCTCAGCGAGGCCTTCAATGCCGGCCTCGTCATTAAAGGCATGGGCGAGATACCGGTCAACAAGCTTTTCATTCTCGGCTCGTTCATTCTCGGGTTCAGTAACCCGGGTTTCTGGTTTCTCGGTCTGGCCCTCGAATTCGTGTATCTCTGGTATCTGTCTTCAAACCCGCGATTTCAGAAATTCGTCGAAGGCAAGCAGCTGGCCGAGATTCAACAGTCCCGTTCCAGCAAGATGAACGAGGTTATCGCCAGCCTTACCCCCGAAAATCATTCGCGCCTGAAGCGTCTGAATGCAAGCCTTGCCGAAATCAACAAACTGATGAACTGGAACACTGACGATGGCTCGGGGTTCATGAACACCAGCAAGCAGGCCACACTCAACCAGCTGCCGTCGATCTTTCTCAAACTGCTTAAAACCAAGCAGCTTATTGAAGAAAGTCTGCACCGCACCAAAGCCAACGAAATCAAAAGTGAAATCAAGAAGCTTGAACAGCAGATGACCGATGATATCAGCCCGGCGCTTGCCAAGTCACTGCAGGGCAACATCGAAATTCATAAAAAACGTCTTGATAATCTCTCAGCCGCCAAAGAGAACGAAATGCTTGTTGAAATGGAACTGCAGCGCATCGAAAGTCAGCTGCAGATGGTGCGCGAAGGTATCGCTCTCGACAGCAGCCCCGAAGCCTTCAGCGCCAACATCGATCATATCAACAACACTCTCGGCGAGACCCAGAACTGGATCAACACCCATACAGACTTTCTGCGCAAACTCAGCGGGCCGCCGATCGATGAACCGGTCTTCGAAAGCGACAGCGAGCCTGTTATTCCCCCGCCGACAAGAGAAACTGAGTAAAGGAAAAACATCATGGCAAGTTACCCCAAATGGGCCAGCGAAATGTCCGAAATTTTCAAAAGCGGTTCAATCAGCCAGTTTTTGCTCTACGGAAACATTGACGACTGGGTAACTTACGCCGGTGAAGGCAATCAGGCTCTTCAATGCCTTTCGCTAAAAGACTTTCTCACGCGCATCATGTTTGCGCCATTCGAAGTTGTTCTGACCTATGACCGCGGGCACGGGATCAGGGCCAGCAAGGGCGGCGAACTTTTTTTCAATTTTCTCAAAGCCTACGACAGTTTTCACCGCACAGGTTTCGCTACCAGCGCCGGTGGTGATATAACTGCCGATTCGGCCAATTCACTGCCCAAAGAGCCCAAAAAGGCGCTGGCACTGATCGACCGTTTTATCAGACATGGCCTGGTGCGCATGACCTCTGACAAAAGTGGCAAGGCGGTCGCGAACCCGATGCGTATCGCCGTCATTATCGACTACGCGCAGTATCTGCTGCCGCGGGCCGAAATCGCCTATACCAGCGCCGAATCGGTCGAAACTCTGATTCGCGTGCTCGACTGGGCGTCTGACCCGAATATCAACAGTGCCTATGTCAGCACCTGTCTGATTGCCGAAAATCTGAATGATGTAAACCGGCAGCTGGTCGAAAACCCGCGTTCGGCAAAAATTCAGATCAGCCTGCCCGATTCAGAGACGGTTCTGAATTTTGTGCAGGCAATAACCTCTTCGATTGCCGACTTTGCCACAATCTGTGACGTCGACCGCGCCTCGCTTGCCCAGAAACTTGAAGGGCTTTCGTGCATCGACGTGCAGAATCTCATCGAGCGGGCGATCAAAAACAACCGCCGCATCAGCATGGAATACCTGCGCGAAGTTAAAAAAGAAATGATCGAAAAGTCGGCCGGTGGCCGCATAGTGTTCGTCGAATCAACGCGCAGCCTCGAAGATGTGGCCGGTCACAAAGAAGCCAAAGCCTGGCTGCGCCAGGATGCCTCATTGATGAAACGCGGCAAGATCAAAGCCCTGCCAATGGGGTATCTGATCACAGGGCGCATTGGCACTGGTAAAACCTATCTGGTCGAATGCTTTGCCGGCGAGGCCGGGGTTCCCTGCGTCGAACTCAAAAATTTCCGCGATAAATGGGTCGGTGCAACCGAAGGTAACCTCGAAGCAATTTTTAAAATTCTGCACGCTATGGGCCAGGTCATCGTTTTTATCGACGAAGCCGATCAGGTCGCCGGCAAACGCGACGGCAACTCAGGCGACTCGGGTGTTTCCGGGAGAATCTATGCAATGCTGGCCAGAGAAATGGCTGATACCCGCAATCGCGGCCGCATTTTCTGGATATTTGCGACATCGCGCCCCGATCTGCTCGAAGTAGACCTTAAACGTGTCGGGCGTCTCGATGTGCACATGCCTCTGTTTGCTCCGCAGACTCTCGAAGACAAGCAGGCACTCTTCAAATCGCTGGCCCGTAAAAATAAAGTCAAGCTTGAAGATGGCGATATCCCGGAATTCCCGGATACGCTCGACATTGGCGGCAACGAGATGGAAGGCATTCTGATCATGGCTTCGCGCATGTTTGAACTGCAGGAAGAAGACGCACCCGACCGCAAACCCGTCGGGCATTTTATCAGCGAAGCGATGAAGTCATACAGGCCGATGGCCCATTCGGCGCGCCTCGAGTATATGGATCTGGCAGCGGTGGTTGAATGCACCGATCAGAGATTTTTGCCCGAAAAATTCTCAAAGCTTGAAACAGACGATATAAAAAGACGCATGGATGAGCTGAAGCTCGAGATGAGCGAATAATTCAGGCAACGAATTCGCGCTGGGCGCAAAGATATTTGATCAGACGCAGCACAGTACCTGAACCCGGAGTTGAGGTCAGTTCGTAGCTGTCAGAAAATATGCTGATCAGGCCGAGCCCGCGGCCGCGGGTTGAATTCAGGCAACGCAGATTCGCCGGGATTTTTACGCATGAGGTATCGAACCCGCAGCCTGTATCTCTGACACAGACTTCGAGCCTGTCTTTAAAAATCAGAAACTCGACTTCGAGTTCTGCCGCGCCTGCCATTCTGCTGCCATGCTCGACCGCATTTGCATAGGCCTCATCGACAATCATGGCGAGTTCAAATACCTGGTCTTCGTCAAAGCCCATACGGCGGGCAATTATCTCGGTGTTGTCTCTGATCGCTCTCAGATAGCAGGGGTTTTTGAATCTGAAAAACACCTGTTCAGGGAACTTTCGTTTTTTCATTCTTGCTTGCCTCAATAATAAGCATAATCTTTTCTATTCTTTTCGCAAGCATCTTGTACATCAGCATCAGAGGCAGTTTTTACTGACATCTGCATTAAGATAAGGCTTTTATTCAAATTTCAGAAAGTCACCGCACGAAAAATAGCGGCGTGCTTTGCATTTATGACAGGCTTTATGGTACAAATCTGTCATGTTGAAAAATTACCTTTACCTGACAGCGTTTTTGCTTCTGTCTGCCGGTCAGATTTTTGCTGATCCGCAGAAGTTTCCATCATGGATGGAAGAGGTGGAATTGCGAAAACCTGCGGCACAAAATAGCTTCAACGAACCGACCGCACCCATCGATCCGGCCACCGGCCAGCCTTCAACAAATTCAAAGGGCCCGGGCGCCGCGTTTGGCAAGCCCAAACTGCCAGATTTCAGCAAATTACGCGAAAAAGCGATCAAAGCTGAATTCGAAAAACGCGCCGCTGCAGAGGGCGAACTCGAAAATTCATATTCAGCCTCGGTTAAGAACATCGACCAGCTGAAAAGTGAAAAAAGCCGGCTCGAAACTCTTCTCGCAGCTGGCCCAGGCGACAACGAAAGGCAGCAGCTGCTTGCCGGCATCGGCGGTCTGGCGCAAAAAATAGCGCTCAGCGAAGAGCTGATAAAACTGCTAAGCCAGAGTGGCGACCCAAACGCGAAAATCCCGGTTGCCAGCCTCTCTTCAGCGCAGTTTGACCGCGCCATCGAAATCAAAAAACTGCTGTTTCCAGGCAGTCACAAGGCGGCACCCCTGCCGTTTAAAGCCCCGACAAAAGCAACCAAAGCCGTAGAATCTGAGCCACAGGCGGTCGATCATGACCGCGAACCAACTGAAGAAGAATTGATCAAGGCCAGGCAATATAAACCGGGCCGGATCAAGTCGTTTTACAAGGAAATGAAACAAGCCGAACAACAGAAACAGGAGAAAGACGAAGAATGAGCGGTCGCAACATCGGAATCGTTGGCGCAACCGGCGCCGTAGGCCTTAAAATTCTCAAAGTTCTCGATGAACGCCTCAAAGAAATCAAAAGCATCAGACTTTTCGCCTCTGAACGCAGTGCCGGTCAGAAAATCGCGTTTCGTGGCCGCGATATCGTCGTAGAAGACCTGGCAAACAGCAGTTTCAAGGGGCTCGATGTCGTATTTTTCTCTGCCGGCACCGAAGTCAGCGTAAAATACTGCCCGAAGGCGGTTGAAGCCGGGGCCGTCGTTATCGACAACACCAACGCTCACCGAATGAACCCTGATGTGCCGCTGGTCGTGCCCGAGGCAAATTTTCATGCCCTGAAAAATCATAAAGGGCTGATCGCCAACCCGAACTGCTCGACGATTCAGATGATCGTCGCTCTGGCGCCAATTCATCGCATCAACCCGATCAGGCGTATTGTCGTCGCAACTTATCAGTCTGTCTCAGGCACCGGTCTTGAAGCAATCGACATTCTCAAAAGGCAGAGCGAGGCCATGCTCGCCGGCAAAGAAATTCCGACCGGCGTTTATCCGCATCCCATCGCCTTTAACCTGATTCCTCAGATCGACGTATTGCTTGATTCCGGCCTCTACCGCGAAGAAGAAAAAATGGTGCGCGAAACCTGCAAAATCCTCGAATCTGACATCAGAGTCTGCCCGACCACGGTGCGGGTGCCGGTAATGTACTGCCACAGCGAATCGGTTAACATCGAGCTTACCCGACCGATGCAGCTTGCCGAGGTGAGAGACATTCTCAGCAAGGCCGAAGACGTAGTCCTCGTCGACGATCCGGCAAAATCCGTTTACCCGACTCCGCTCGCCTGCGAAGATAAAGACGAGGTTTTTGTCGGCCGTCTGCGCGTCGACCCCTCGGTCGATAACGGCTTCAATATGTGGATCGTCGCCGACAACCTGCGCCGCGGCGCCGCCACCAATGCCGTAAAAATTTACACCGAAATGGTAAAGCATGGCCTTCTTTAAGCGGCAAAAAAGTCTGACGCCAGGCATTCTGCTGGCGCTGCTTCTGATTGTTCTGCCGGTTTCGTCCGTCAGAGCTCAGTATGCCGTTCTTCAGGGTGATGAACCGAGAATCAGGGCGATTCTTTACACAAAAGAAAACCCGCGCGCCCTGATTTATCATAATTCGCAGCGGTTTCACGCCATGCCCCAGACCAGGCTCGATGATGAGTGGTATGTCGATGAGATCCGGCGCGAAAGCGTGTTGTTCAAGCGCACCTCGACGCGCAGTTTTGCCGAGATTTACCTGAACGCCCCGCAAAAAGCAAAATTTCACAAAGACTGGTCTTTCTACGGCCACCCGATCGCACTCTGGGAAGCAATCGAATTGCTCGCCCACGGCTTCGGCTATCAGGCCATAATGCACTTTCAGGCCGGCGGAGCAGTTGTTCCGGGCAATCATGGCGACACGGTTCAGAAACTGCTGAAAAAAATTCTGCCACCTCACCATCGCTTTGCCTTTGCCGGGCCGGTTTTGATGATACTGCCGGTACAGCCATCCGGGGAAGAATGGACCGAAGTGCTCGAACGCATGAAGCTTTGCGTGCCCGAGCGCCTGTCATTGCGCTACCCAGGCCTGAACAAGCCCGGAATAATTATTTCGCGCGGTGACGACATTCAGTTCATTCTGCGCAAAATTTCGCTCGGCGGCAAGGTGCCGATTCAGTTTCCGCGCGACCTGCACTTTCCGGTTTACGCTTCGTTCCGCCATATTCCGTTCGCGCAGATGCTGGTTAAAATTCTCTATCTGAACCAGTGCATTCTCATCGAGCGCGAAGAAGGTCTCGAAGTTACCCCCTGGCCGCGGCAGATTCTACAGCGCCGGCCGTATGCAGACTTTCCGCTCATAAAAGCCCTGCCTTCGGAACCACAGGAAGGCTCAGGCCCGATGCCGCCACCACTGGCGCGCGAACACCTGCTCAATCACCCGATTGTACAGCAGAATCCAGGAAATTAAGACATGTCGGCAAGAACTCTATCAATTCAAAAATGTGCATCTTACGAACAGATAAAGGTAAAAGAGGCGATCATCAAGCTTCTTGAGCCGCTTGGCGGCATCAAAGCTTTTGTCAGAAGCGGCAACAAGGTGCTGATAAAACCTAACATGCTGACCTGCAAAGAGCCTGAACGGGCCGCAACCACTCACCCTGCCGTAATCGAAGCGGTGGCGAGCCTTTGCCACGAGGCTGGCGCGACTGTCTTGATCGGCGACAGCCCGCCAGCCGTGTTTGGTCGCACCGAAGAATTCTGGGAAAAAACCGGTTTTGCAGCTGCGGCCCGCAACAGTGGCGCACAGCTTACCAGCTTTGAGACCGATGCGAAAGTGCCGGTCAAATTCTTTTCAAACGGCCGCGAAATCACCGTTCACCTGGTCAAAACACTTTTTCTTGCCGACGTGGTCATCAATCTGCCAAAAATGAAAACCCACAATCTGACCCGCATCACCGGCGCGGTTAAAAATCTTTTCGGATTGATTCCCGGCCTGTCAAAAGCACAGTGGCACAAGGTCTTTCCGCGGGTTGAAGAATTTTCTGATTTCATCGCCGATCTCGGCCATCAGATTCCGGTAACCCTCAACATCATGGATGGCATCGAGAGCATGGACGGCCAGGGCCCGGCCGGTGGCCGGGTAGTCAAAAGCGAAGTGCTTCTGGCTGCGACATCGCCGGTAACCATCGATCTCGGTTTCTGCAGGCTGATTGGGCTGGATCCGGCAACGGTGCCGACCCTGAGCCGCTGCAATCAGCTCAACTGGGGCCCAAAAAGCTTCGATGAACTCGAATTTGCCGGATGCCCGCCTGAAGCGGCAGCCATAAAGAATTACCAGGTGCCCGGAACCCCGCCGATCTCGATAATACCTGATTTCATCATCAATTTCATGCGGCGGCTTCTCTGGGCAGGCCCGGTTCTTCTGCCTGATACCTGTATAAAATGCTGCCGCTGTCAGAAAATCTGCCCGGCCGATGCGATAACTATTTCGACAGCGGGCGCCGAATTCGACCGCCAGAAATGCATTTCGTGCTTCTGCTGCATGGAAGTTTGCCCGGTCGAAGCCATTGAAATGAAATCAAGCCCGCTGCTGTCTCTTGGCTTGAAAATGCGTGGGCTTAAGCGCCGGCTGCGAAAACGCAAATGATCAGCTGCAAAAATCTGTTCAACCGCCTGCAGGTGATTCTGCTCGACCTTCTGGCGCGCAAATGCGCCGACATGAGCAGCAGTAGAAAAAAACGCCTGGCCCGCTTCATCGCTGGAGTTGCAAAACCTCTGCCATGGCTGCGCTTCGGGCAGGTTGTCGAGCGCATTGAAGAACACCTCGAAATCAACCGGCCGGCAGCCGAAAAGCTCGCCGGGCAGGTTTTCGAAAGCTTTCTGCTCAATGCTTTTGAAATGGCTGGTCTTAAATTTTTCAGCAACGAAGAACTTAATGGCAGAATCAGGGTCGAGGGCCTCGATAATCTTAAAGCCGCGCTTGCCCGGCACAAAGGGGCAATAATTGTTTCCGGCCATTTCGGGCTCTGGGAACTGATTCCACCCTGGCTGGCAATCAATGATTTCAAGGTCACCACGGTAGTGCGTCGACAGAACAACGCCTATGTCGATGCCTGGTTTGAAGAAATGCGCGGCCGGCACGGCGCAAAAACCACCGACTCGGGCTATGGCATTCGAGAAATACTCAAATCACTGCGTCAGGGCAACATCCTGGCGTTGATGATCGACCAGGATAACGGTAAACAGGGCATATTCGTCAGATTTTTCAAACGCTGGGCCTCGGCACCGACCGGGCCGGCGCAGATAGCACTTAAAACCGGCGCACCCATTGTTCCGCTGGCCTGTTTCCCAGACTTTGGCGGACGGCATCTGATAAAAATCTGGCAACCAATTTATCCAGAGCGATACAGTAACGATGTTCGCGGGCAACAGCAACTGACCAGTGACTTTACCGCCCGGCTCGAAGAGATAATCAGACAGCAGCCACAGAACTGGTTCTGGCTGCATCGACGCTGGAAAACCCAGCCTGCTGACGCCCCCGAAAACGAATGGGCAAAACTTGTTTTGACTTCTGAGACAGATGCAGGCGATAATATAAACAGGAACTGACATGGGAAAACTGTATCTGAAAACGTATCAGTGGGTTTTGCGGGCGGTGGTAGAACTGCTCGACCTGTTTCCGCCCCGGCGTATCGACAAAAATGAATTTGCCCTGCGCAAAGGTACGCTGCCCGAAGATTTCAAGGCCCCCGACGAAGGCACGATCTGGGTTCACGGCGCTTCGCTCGGCGAAGTGATCACCCTGCGACCGTTTCTCAAAGAACTGGCAGATATCTACGGCCGACAACGCCTTGTCTGCACTGCAACCACCATGGATGGCTTAAGACAGCTGCAGAAAGACGAAATCTGCGGGTTTGCCACGCTTCTGCCAATCGAACTGCCCGCCTTCACGATTCCTTTTATCGAGCGGGTCAGGCCAACAGTAATGCTGATCAGTGAAACCGAAATCTGGCCGCTATTGCTCGACACCCTTGCCCGCAAAGGCGTTCCTTACGGCATTATCAATGGCCGCATCAACGAAAAAAGCGTACGCATGATGCGGCTGGCCTGGCCGATCTTTGAATCAGCGGTCAGCGGCATAGCGTTCGCCTTTCCCCAGGAAAAGCAATATCAGCGCCGCTTCAAGATTCTTGGCATCAAAGAAGAGCGACAGCGGCAGCTGGGCTGCTTCAAATATGATATCGCCGAATCGCTGCCCGACACGACTGCTCTGCGTCGACAGTACGGCATAATCGACGGCAGGCAGCTGATCTGTTTTGGCAGCACGCATCCCGGCGAAGAAGCTCTGATTCTCGACGCCCTCGACCCTCTCTGGGAAAAAATGGACGCAACCGTAATCATTGCCCCGAGGCATGTTAAAAGGGTTCATGAAGTTGAAGAACTGCTGCGGGAAAGAAAAATTGAATTTATTAAAGTATCTGAAGGGGCTTCGAGCTCAGCCAGAGTGATTCTGGTAGATACAATGGGTGAGCTGCGCAATTTTTATGCGATTTCTTCGCTCGTGTTTGTCGGCGGCAGCCTGATCAAACGCGGCGGCCACAATCTGATGGAACCGGCGGCCTATGCCCGCCCGACCCTCACCGGCCCGCACACATTCAATTTCCGCTACGAAATGATGGCTCTCAACCGTGCCCGTGCCATAAAAACGGTTAAAGATTCAGAGGAACTGCGCCAGGCAATTACCTTATGGCTGCAGCAGCCTGATAGCTATTCCGAGATGGGTGCGCGCGCCCGGCAGGTGCTCGAATCGATGGCAGGCGCCTGCCATCGAACAGTAAGCAGCCTGCAGCAACTTGGTTATCTGCCCCATGTCTGACTGCGAAATAGTTCTGCGCCTGAATGCGATGGGCGATGTTCTGCTGACGGTTCCGACACTGAGAGCTATGGCAGCGAGCGGCATCGAAACGCATCTGGTTATAAACAGCCGCTGGCAACAGCTGGCCGGGTTTCTGCCCGCTAAAGTTCATCTGTTCTCAGGCACCGGCAGTCTGATCAGACTCGCGCGTGAACTTAAATCGCTGAACCCCGGAGCGGTATTCGATCTACAGGGAAAACTGGCAACCATCGCCCTGCGCAATCTCATCAATGCCCCGATCACCCGCAGCTACCAGAAACGCACGCTTGGCGAACAATTCATGGCCCTGCGTCGACAGTATCCATTGAGATTCTACGATCAGAGACCTGTCTGGCAGAAATATGCCGAGACCTGCGGCGTCGAAATCACGACCCCTGATCCGTTGCTGGTTTTAACCGACGAATATCTGCTTGAATGCGAAAAAATTGCCGAGGCGGCGGGCTTGCAGAAGAAACGCTATATTCTGATTCACCCCGAGGCTTCAAAACCAGGCAAAGAGCTGCAACAGAAGATGCTCGAGCATCTGCAGAAAAATTCACCGTTGCCGACTGCTTTGATCGGCACCGCGAAGTCGACTCTTGAAGTTTGCGGGCCCCATCTCGACCTGCGTAATCGCTTTGAGCTTCGTCATCTACCTGGTATTATCAGGCATGCCGCCGCCGTCATCTCTTCTGATTCCGGCCCGATGCATCTTGCCCGCAGTGTCGACACGCCGCTCGCCGCTATTTTCATGCAGACCTGCCCATCACTTGGCTTTGCACCGGTACCAGGCAATAATGTTCTCGTGCTCTCGAAGGATCTGCCATGCAAACCCTGCAGCCTGCATGGCCAGAACGACAGCTGCCCGGAAGGGCACTTCGCCTGCCGTGACCTCGACCCCGAACAGACGGCCGGGCAGATTTACGCCTTTCTGCAGAAATTTTTATGAAAATTATCGTCATTGGCCTGAACTGGCTGGGTGACATCATCATGTCGCTACCGGCACTGGTCGCCGCATCACAGGCCGGCGAAACCCACGTCGTGACCCGGCCACACCTCGCCGAAGTCTACAGTCTTTTTGAATTGCCGCTGCACGTTCATGCGGTAGCCACAAATGCCTGGCCGCACGAGGTTTTCAAACAGTTGCGCCCCCTGCGGCAGCTTGCCGCAGAGCGGGCAATTGTGTTGCCCGACTCACTGCGGGCAGCGATGCTGGCAAAAGCCTGCGGGACGACCGGCAGTATCGGCTACGCCGCGCAATGGCGCAGTCTGTTTCTCGATCGCGCTCTCGCCAAGCCTGTCGAATTTACAAAAATACACGAAGCCGACCTGCACTATGATCTTTGCCGCGAAGCCGGGCTGAGCAACGAAATGACCCGGCCGACGTTAAAAAAGTATGGCTGCTCCGATACTGAATTTGCAGATCTTGCAGCCAAACTGGGCCTGCCGGCACGGTATCTGGTCATGGCGCCGGGAGCGGCATTTGGCGCTGCCAAGCGCTGGCCGCCCGCGCTTTTCGCCGCCCTTGCCGATCTGGTTGCCGCCAATATGAAGCTGCCGATAGTCATTACCGCCAGCGCTTCCGAACAAACCATCGTCGACGAAATCTGCGGCAATTCAAGAGCTTCTTTGATCAGTGCAGCCGGGCGCACCAGTCTGCGAGAACTCGGCTGTCTGTTAAGCCGTGCCGAAGCTCTGGTTGCCAATGATTCCGGCACGATGCATCTGGCAGCTCTGTATCAGACTCCTACGGTGGTGCCGGTCGGCCCTACCGACATGATCAGAACCGGCCCGCTCAACCCAAATTTTGCTGCGGTTACCGCTTCTGGCGTCTGCCCGATTGCTCCCTGCCGACAACGAACCTGCCCGCGGCATGACCACGCCTGCATGCTGGCAATTCCCCCCGAAGCCGTCTACGCAGAACTGGTTCGCCTGACCGGGGGTTCAGATGCAGCCTGAGCGAATTATTGTCTCGCGTACCGACCGGGCCGGCGACTTTATTCTCACCCTGCCGGTCTTCAGAGAACTGAAGAAGGCTTTTCCACAAAGCTGTCTCTGTGCGCACGTTCGCAGCTACACCGCTCCACTGGCGCGACTGGCCGGCGAAATCGACGAAATAATTCTCGATGACAGTTACCCGGCCGGACTCTGGTGCTCGCCCCTGGCAGAAGATTTTCGCAAAAAGCGCTTTGATCTGGCTGTAATCGTTCACCCGGCCGGTCGCAGTGTTCTTGCCACCTGGCGAGCCGGCATCAGACGGCGGGTCGGGCGCGCCTCAAACGTTTTTCAGCTGTTTCTCAACGACCGGCGGGTGCAAAAGCGTTCGCGCAACGAAAAACATGAATTTGCGTACAACCTCGACCTGCTGAACGGTATCGTTCCGGCCATCGATTTTTTGCCCTGGTCGTTCAAGCTGCCAGCGCAAATGATCGCCGATGGCACGGCATTTCTCGCCCGCGCCGGCATGGCCGGCTGCAAACCGGTGATCGTTCACCCCGGGCACGGTGGCTCGGCTCATAATATTTCGACAGCCATGTACGCGCAGCTGGTCGCCGGGCTGCTGCAGAATGACGTGCCGGTGCTCGTCAGTCTCGGCCCGAACGAAGAATCGCTGCGCCTGCAGTTTCCGGCACCGATTCACGGCCGGCTCGCCTTCGCCAGCGATCTGCCGGACCTCGCGGCTTTAGCCGGAGTATTTGCCGGTTGTTCGGCATTTTGCGGCGGCTCAACCGGCCCGTTGCACCTCGCGGCAGCGCTGCAGCTTCCCTGCGCCGCTTTTTTTCCGCCCGTTGCAGCCATGACACCGAAGCGCTGGGGCCCGGTCGGCTGCGCCAGCCTGATCATCAAACCCGAAATCGCCGACTGTGATGGCCGCTGCACCAGCTGCGGCTCAAATGGCTGCATGAGCCGGCTGCAGATTCAACCGGCAGTGGCCTGGCTTACAGGAGAACGAAAAAAATGAATACACCTCTGATAATCAATGATTACATAACCATCCCGTCTGAGCAGCTCGAAATCAGTGCGGTCCGGTCGTCCGGTCCGGGCGGTCAGAATGTTAACAAGGTCGCCACCTGTATTGAACTGCGTTTTCGCCCTGAATCATGCGGGCAACTGAGTATGCCGGTCGTGCAGCGGCTGCTGAAAATCGCCGGCAACCGCGTCGATTCGGAAAATACGATCATCATTACCAGCCAGCGCTACCGCGAGCAGTATCGCAATCTCGACGACGCCTGCCAGAAACTGCGAGAAATGATTCTCAAAGCGCTCAAGCCGCCCAAAGTCAGGCGTGCTACCAGACCAACGAAAGCTTCTGTAGAAAATAGAATCAATCACAAAAAACAAACCAGCTTCAAAAAAAGCCAGCGCCAGAAGCGCGACTGGGATGAGTAGAGAAAAAAACGGGCCCCGGTAGATTACCGGGGCCCGCGTTGCTTACAGCTTAAAGCTTATTTTTTTCCAGCCTGAGCCTTTTTGAGAGCCTGCAGGGCTTCGAGGGTTCTGGCGTCATCGGCGCCAAATTCATTTTTGAAGTTCACGTATTTGATGTAGAGGCTGTTGACGTCTTCGGCGCCGGCGGCACTCTGCTGCCATTCAGCAGCGGCCCACTCAGCCTTTTTCATGTCGACGTTGAATTTGTAAGCCGGCACCAGCGTATCGCCGGGTTCACAATGGGTTGCAAAGCCGGGGCGCAGAACCATACCTTTGCCTTTGGCGATGCTGTTAACGGCAACGGCACCTTCCATGACCGATATCGATGCTTTCTTGCGGGATGAAACGGCCACTTCAAATTCAGTGCCACGAATACCGGCGACGAGAGTCGGGGTTTCGATTCTGAATTCGGTACCGCGCTTGGTGAATTTATACCAGGTCTTGCCTTTGAAAACCTTGATACTCATCGGCTGAACTTCAACGAGAGTTCTTTCTTTGATGCGCATTGTGGTGCCATCGGCATAAACCAGCGACGCCTTAGACTCACGCAGGGTTTCGAGCAGATCGCCGGCATAAAGTTCGCACGACTGGGTAATAACATCGGTTTTGGTGCTGCCGACGCGGGTCAGTTTGATCTGGCCGCTGAGAATCTCGAGTTTTGCGTCGAGAGCCACGAGTTTTACCGGCTCAGCCCAGGCCGCAGAGAAAGACAGCAGACAAAAAACGAAAAGGAAGCAAAGCACTGTACGATTCATGATATAAAGCCTCCTGCACCTTTGAAGGGTGGTCGAATTACTGAAGTTTCCTAAATTATAAGAATCACTTTGAAAGGTGTCAATGGCACAAAACCGCGGCAAAAAACACGGCATCAGGGCTTTCAGACCTGCGACACCTCGGTACCGGCACCGATATAATCGGCAAAAATTCTGATCAATTCGCGTTTGGCAACTTCGAGATTGTCGTTAACTATCGCATGCTTGTACTGATCGCGATAACTCAGTTCCTGGCGGGCATTTTCGAGGCGATGCTGCAGGGAATGTTCGCTGTCCATGTTGCGTTTGCGTATGCGGCTCTCAAGTTCTTCGAAAGTCGGCGGCAGAATAAAAATCATCACTGCCTCCGGGTATGAATCACGAATTTTCATCGCACCCTGAACGTCGATATTAAGAATCACATGCCGACCCGCATCGAGGTTATCAGTCAGAAAACGACGTGGCGTGCCATAGTAGTTACCGTGTACAAACGCCCACTCAGCGAATTCATCACGTTTGATAGAAGCTTCAAACTGATCTGGCGAGCAGAAATTATATTCCTGACCATCAGTTTCGCCTCCGCGTGGTGCGCGCGAAGTTGTAGAAATCGAATAAACCACTGCCGGAGCGAATTTTTCGACGATGGCATTGCACAACACGGTCTTTCCGACCCCGGAAGGCCCGGAAACAATGAACAGAAAACCCTTTCCGGCATTATGCTGAAGATTCATCCTGAATTGTCACTTTTTTTTGGCGATAAGAGAGCGGCCGGTCATGGCGGCAGGTTTTTCGATGCCCATAAGCTCGAGAACGGTTGGAGCGATATCACAGAGTTTACCGGACGGGCGCAGTTCAACCGAAGATCTTGACAGCAGGCAGAAAGGCACCGGGTTGACAGTGTGCTCGGTAAAAGCTTCACCGGTCTCTTCATCGACCATC
>ERZ795061.1763-NODE-1763-length-20702-cov-6.283092_pt1 | contig 20702 bp, 17 predicted proteins | sample MGYA00375145_ERZ795061 | MGnify/ENA primary metagenome ERZ795061 (study PRJEB30190, sample SAMN05720144) | anaerobic digester metagenome | isolation source: active sludge of municipal wastewater-treating anaerobic digesters | place: USA | collected 2014-12-22 ... | reverse complement strand
CCTGGCTCAACCTCCGAGACTGCTACTGCGAAATTGCCGCCGCGCGTGATCCAGGTCCGTGCGAGGCCTGGTTCCACCACCTGAGGCTCCATCTTGCCAAATTCGGCCTTGGAGGCCCTGCGAAGAGCTGTGTTCGACATCCCGAAACTCCTTAATGTTTACGCTCGTGCTCGATTGAACTGTTGAGCCCTGACGCCTATGATAAGAATGTCCTGATCGACCCGCCAACAAATCCTTGGCCTGTTTCGGCAAGCGAAACAGGCCAAGGCCAAATTCAGGTGAGGTTCACCCGTGGTAGGCTGAGTGGTCAGTACGGAAACGACACAAATAACTCTGGCAGCGAGACAATATGGCCACAACAAGTCAGTTCTTGGTTAGTCCGGTAATTCAGGCGCAACAGCCGGGGTCTGTCCTGACCGGGGATAGTCCGGAGTTCAAGCCGAGCGCCCGAGGCCGTTGCCGCACTAATTCGCGGCAGGGTCTCACGGACCCCATGGACCGTTCCTATCCGTCCGTCAAGGCCGTTTGCAGGGCGCTCGACGTGTTGTCGACCGTTAACAAGCTGCGAATAGCCTCGGTGTCGGCTATTCACAAGGAGACTGGTTTTCCAAAGTCGACAATCGTGAGGATGCTGGAGACTTTGCGGGCTGAAGGCTACGTTGCGCGCGACAATATGTGCGGTGGCTATCGGGTCACTTCGCGCGTCCAGAAGTTGAATTCGGGCTATCAGGGGATTTCCCAAGTGATCGAAGTGGCCCAGCCACTGGCTATTGATCTCACCCAACGTCTCAAGTGGCCGATCGGCATCGGTGTTATCGACGGCGACGCAATCGCGATCAAGTACTGGACCGGCACGATCAGCCCCTGGTCCCATACCAATACCGTGCTGGGCCTGCGACCCGACCTGCTCACAACCGCAATGGGCCGGGCTTACCTCGCGTTTTGCTCAACCGATGAACGCGACCACCACCTGCGGCAACTACGCGCTGATCCCGACTTCGGCGAGGACGCCGAGCGCCAGTTCCGGCTGCTGCTCGAGCAAGTGCGTCGCGACGGGTACGCTACCCGCGATCCCCGCACCAAGCCGCTGCGCACAACCACGCTGGCAGTGCCGATCCGCAAGGGCGATACCGTATATGCCCTTATCAGCATCAGCATCTTCACCACGGCTGTCCCTCGCGACAAGATTGTGGAGCAGATCGTGAACCCCTTGCGGGAAACGACGGCCAAGATCGAACAGGCACTGATCTTTTCCAACGATCACTTTTCCGTCGTCAACAGCCTTGAGGACGAAGGTGCCGCGTTCTAGATCCCGTTAGCGGGACTATCGATTCTGTGTCGATGATGGTGCCCTCAGGCTCCAGTCCGGGCCATTTGGTTTACCTGTCGTCGAGATTGGGATTGGTGGTGGGAATACCGCCTTCAAACCAAGTGTCGAACTTTCGGTAGGTGAGTAGCCAACCCCCGTCGCTGTCGCGAATGAGTTTGTCAGTCATGTAGGCAATCTGAATAGGCGGGTTGCTCGGCAGGATTGGAGTGCCATCTGCTGCGTAGAGCATCAGGAACCAGTGACAAATAGCCTTGTCGGCTCCATCAAGCATCGCCTGGAAGTTGTGCACGGCGTGCACTACCGTTCGAGCGCCGCGATCTTCACGCCATTTGTAGAAGGCTCGGACCTTTTCCCGTCCGGGATAGGAGGCTGCAGGACCGACGAAGATGCCGTCCTCGGCGAAGTAATCGGGCGCGTTTCGACCCCAGTTGGTGTCGACGTCGTGCCAGTAGTCGATCACCAGCGCATGCAGTTGCTGAGTGAGTGCAATACGTTCTTGCGAGATCTTCATGAAGTTGCTCCTATGGGGGGTTTGAATTCGCTGAGAGCCTGCTTGGCGGCCTGTTTGAGAAAGCCATGATCGCTCGAGACGACAAATGCCGAAGCTCCGAGCTTGGCCATTGCTATTGCGTCGTTGCGGTCGGGGCACAGCATGATTACCGGCATGCCCGCCTTGCGCGCTGCCAGCATAATGGGTTCGACAATTCGGTGCGTTTCCGCAGATGTCATGGACGGTGCGCCGATGGCAGCCGTGAGATCGCCACGCCCGATAAAAAAAGCGTCGATGCCAGGGACAGCTGCGATAGTCTCAACCTGATCCAGTGCGGCAAGGTCTTCGATCATCGCAATGCAGGTCACCTGCGCATCCTGCGCGGCCATGTGATCCGCAAAGGAGAGCTCCCCAAAGCGTCCAGCACGCGTAGTGTTGGCAAAGCCGCGCTTGCCCCCCCTATAGCGGCAGGCGGCGGCGATTTCGTGGGCTTTCTCGGCACTGTCGACGTGTGGAGCCATGATGCCGGTTGCTCCGCAATCGAGCACCGAGAGGATGTTGGCCTCGCTTGGGTCCCCTACGCGCACGATTCCGGCGATGTTGGAGGCCCGGGCGGCCAACACCATGACGTCGATGGCACCGCGTTCAAAGGGCGCATGCTCTTGATCGATGATGACAAAATCAAAGCCGAGCATGCCCAGAATCTCGGTCGCGTGCGTGGTCGGAATTTTGAGAAATGTGCCCAGCACGTATTCACGCGCTTGAAGTCTGCGGCGAAAGTCGGTATAGACAGGTTTCGTGTTCATTCTGGTTTTCTCTTTCGCAGTGTGGCTGGAATAGTATCCGTAATGCGCCGTCGTTCAGCGATCCGTTGGTGTTGTTTCTCCGTGCGAAATAACAGCAGCATTTGTAGGCTATGTCGCGTTCGCTGAACTGGAACTAAACCGCCAAACCGAGCACCACCAGCGCCATTGGCTCCACCCTTGTCAATCGCCAAAACCAATCCGTTGCCGCGGTTGTTCCGCTAGGTGAAATAGTCTGTTTCTCTAACGCCCTGAAGTCGACTGCGTGTGTTGGACGCTATATGCTGGCATCCGTCTAACAGCGCCCTGGGAACGGCGCTCGAACCACTGACCATGATTTCTCAACCCCGCCCTCATATGTCGACTAGCGTCTCAGCCTCTGAACACGGCATTGTTTACCGCAATGAGCGGGAGTTTTGCGGCTGGCCGTTTTATTGTGGGCTATGGAAACTGCCGGGTGGCGACGTCGTCGCAGGATTCAAGAAAATCCCAAGCACCTATGGCACCAGCGGCGAAGTCAGCCATACCCAACTTACTTTCGGCCAGGGCAAGTTGTACCTGATACGGTCGCACGATGACGGCATCACCTGGGATCCGGCAAGCCAGCAGGAGGTCTTCGATATTTCCGACGATGTGGGCCGCATCCTGTGTGAAGGCGGTGAATCCTATGCAGGCGAGGCACCCCTGAATTTTCTCGATCCCGATGTCATGGTGATGGCGGGCGCTTTGCCAGCGCTGCTCAAGCCAAACAGTCGCGCATGGATTCATACCTCATCTAATGGAGGACGCACCTGGCGCAAACCGATCTTGCTGCCGCTGGACGGCCTTGCAAATTTAACCGGGCACGGCCCGCCAACGGTGCGCCAGGACGGAATGTGCCTGCTGGGTATGTCAACCACCAGTGCCGATGGCTGGACCAACCGTCCGCTAGTCTACGCCAGTCCGGATGGCATCTACTGGCATTTCCTATCGTTTATCACGCCTGCCATCGAAGGCGGCTCCGCCACAAGTGATCGCGCCGGCCCGATCATTTTCGGGGCAATCCGCCATTTCTATGCGCGGCTCCTTGCCTTGCGCGATGGCCGCATCCTCGCCTCATTGCGCTTCCAGCGCGACGCGACCGGCGTCATTTGGACGGACATTTTCGAAAGCGGGGACGGGGCCCGCACCTGGCGCTTCCTGTCCCGCGTCAACGATTGGGGTGCCCCTGGCGACATCGCCGAAATGCAGGATGGCCGCATCGTTTGCGTTTACGGCTATCGGCTCGCCCCAGCTGGCATTCGGGCTCGAGTCAGCACCGATGGTGGACGGACCTGGGGCTGCGAGTTGATCCTGCGCGAGGATGGCGGCAGTTGGGATCTCGGATACCCGCGCGTGATCGAGGTGACTCCGGGGCGACTGCTCTGTGTCTACTATATGAATCGGCGTGACGATCCGATTCAGATGAATGGTGGTGTACGCCACATAGCGCGTACGGTCTTCACGCTCGACTGATGGCCGCGCAAACCAGTCACCACCTTCACATTCAATATGAAGCAAGCCGTTGACTTATGAACACCAAACCCTCACGCGACCAGGTCAGGTCGCTGCACCCCAAGGAGACCATGATGAACCGGAAATTTCGCTCCCTCGCCGTATTCGCTGCGGTTGCGCTCAATGTCATATGTCCAGTCGGTACTGCTTTGGCGCAAAGCTATCCTAATCGCTCAATCACCATGATTGTGCCTTTCGGCGCCGGAGGCGGTACCGACATCATCGCCCGCGGTGTGTCTGAGGAGCTGTCACGGGCGCTCAAGCAACCAATCATCGTGGAACCAAGGCCCGGAGCCAACGGGGCAATTGGGTCCGCCTTGGTGGCGCGCGCCGCACCGGACGGCTACACCATGCTTTTTACCGCGCAGTCAACCTACTCGCTCAACCCTAACTTGATGAAGGATCCGCCCTTCGACCAGCTGAAAGACCTTGTGCCGGTGGCATCCATCGGACGCTCGCCTTGGATGCTGACCGTTCCGATGACCAGCGAATTCAAGTCCGTTGCTGATGTCATTGCCTATGGCAAGGCAAACCCCGGAAAGCTCTCCTTTGCGTACTGGCAATCGAGCGTGCTGGTCACGGGCGAGACCTTTGGCCATCTCACCGGCGTCCAGATGCGCAAAGTGCCCTACAAGGGCCAAGTAGAGGCCACCACCGATTTTCTCGGAGGACGGTTGCCGATCATGTTCACGGACATCGCCGGTGGGCGGCCACAAGTGGAGGCAGGCACGATGCGTGTGCTGGCCGTGACCAGCGCCAAGCGCTCGGCCCTGTTCCCGGATGTGCCAACTATGCGTGAGGTCGGATTGGACATCGTGACCGACTCAATGATCGCTGTTTTTGCACCTTCCGGGACGCCCCGTACGATTCTGGAACGCGTCAGCTTGGAATTGACAAAAATCATCGAAACTTCCGAATCGGTTCGCAACCGGATCAAGCAGCTCGGTCTTGATCCCACAACCATGACGCTTGCGGAGATTGACGCTTTTGTCCGCTCCGAACTACCCCGGTGGGCGGAGATGATTCGCCGCGCTGGTCTCGAGAAGAACTGAAGTGGCAATGATGATGCGTAGGCGTGCATCACAGGACATTTTTGCGGGTGTCATGGTTGTTGCCTTCGGTGTAGCAGTACTTGCGACGATATCGCGCATTCCCACAGCAAAATTTCAGGCCATTGGTGCCGCACTATTTCCGCAAGTATGTGCCAGTGCACTTATTGCGTGTGGATTGGCACTCCTGCTGCGCGGAGTCCTGCTGCGCGGAGAAGCGATCGTGTGGCCCAAGTGGCGCGGTACTGCCCTCATTCTCGTCTCAGTTGTGACCTTCGGCTTTATTGCTCCGAGACTCGGCTACGCGGTCGCCGGCTTCGTGATGATTATTATCGCTGGATTTGCCTCAAAGGAAGTGAAGCCACAACAGCTCTTTATCTTCGCCGCAGGAATGATTGCCTTTTGCGTCGTGCTGTTCAGCGTTGTCCTCAAAGTGCCTATTCCAGCAATCATGCTGTCCGGCTTTCGTTTCTGAAGCAGTCATGTTCAGCGATCTTGCGCTTGGGTTCTCAATTGCCTTCACTGCTGGGAACCTCGGCCTCTGTTTTCTTGGTTGCCTCATTGGTTCGCTGATCGGTGTGCTCCCTGGCATCGGACCGATTGCCACCATCTCAATCCTGCTGCCGTTCACCTTTGGAATTTCGCCAGTCGGGTCTATGATCATGCTTGCCGGCATTTACTACGGGGCACAGTATGGCGGATCTACAACGGCCATTCTTGTACGCATGCCGGGGGAGGCTAGTTCCATCATCACGATGCTCGATGGTCATGAAATGGCGCGCAACGGTCGCGCCGGCTCGGCACTCGCGCTGGCTGCATTGGCCTCTTTCCTTGCCGGGTGCATCGCTACGGTCGTGATTGGCGCGTTTGCCCAACCGCTTGGCCGGGTTGCCCTGTTGCTTGGACCAGAAGACTACTTCGCTCTGATTCTTCTTGGACTCGTGTTTTCAATTGCCCTTTCTGGGGGATCGATCCTCAACGCCATCGTGTCCGTACTAATCGGCGTGATCCTAGCGTCCGTCGGAACGGATATCGAGACCGGTGTGCCGCGCTTGACTTTTGGTCAGCCGTCGTTGCTCGAAGGCATCGGCATCGCCGTGCTGGCGATGGGTCTTTTTGGTGTTGGAGAAATTCTCAAAAATGTGGAAGACACCGAGCTCAAACAAACCATTGGCGCGGCCATCGGTCGCCTGTGGCCCAAAAAGGAGGAGATGAAGCGCGCAGCGGCACCGGCATTGCGAGGTACGGCCATCGGTTCGGTTTTAGGCATTCTCCCGGGCAGCGGCACGTTGCTAGCGCCGTTTGCCTCCTATGTGCTCGAAAGGAAGATTTCTGCATCACCTGAACGGTTTGGTAAAGGTGCACCTGAGGGCATCGCCGGGCCGGAAGCTGCGAACAACGCAGCGGCGCAGACGTGTTTCATACCCTTGATGGCACTCGGTCTGCCACCCAATGCCGTGATGGCATTGATGCTGGGCGCCATGACGATTCACGGCATAGTGCCGGGTCCGCAGGTCTTCACCAAGAATCCCGATCTCTTCTGGGGCATGGTGGTATCAATGTGGGTTGGTAACGTTATGCTACTTGTCATCAACCTGCCACTGATCGGGCTGTGGGTGTCGCTCCTACGTGTGCCGTATCGGTTGCTCTATCCGGCGATTCTGCTGTTCTGCTGCATCGGTCTCTATTCAGTAAACCAGTTGTCCGCCGACATTTACTTCATGGCCGGGTTTGGCTTGATTGGCTTTTTGTTCATGAAACTTTGCATCAACGCTACGCCGCTGGTTCTGGGCTTTGTGCTAGGGGATTCGCTAGAGGCCAACTTTCGCCGCACGCTGATCATGTCGGACGGCTACTGGGGTGCGTTTGTATCGAGTCCCCTTGCCATCGTGTTGCTCTTGGTCGCTGCGCTGTTGCTGGCTTCTACAGTGCTCCCGCGCACATACAAGCGGCGTGAGGAGATATTCAAAGAAGATTGAATTTCATCACATCTATCACGCCATTGTTTCGCACGGAGAAACAACGCCAACGGATCGCTGGGCGACGGCGCGTTGCGGGTACTATCTCGCCCACAATGCAAAAGAGAAAGCCAGAATGAAAACGAGACCCGTCTACACCGCCTTCACTCAACCCGTGCTGGCCGCACATTAAATAGAGCAGCAGGTATTTGCCATGGCATCAAGAAAAGTCATCATCACCTGCGCCGTGACAGGCGCCGTCCATACACCGACCATGTCGCCCCATTTGCCGATCACCGCCAGCGAGATTGCGGAAGCAGCCATCGGTGCCGCGGAAGCAGGCGCGGCGATCGTCCACCTGCATGCACGCAACCCAAAGACTGGCCAGCCTGATCAGACGCCGGAAGCATTCCTGCCCTTTCTCAAGGCCATCAAGCAGCATTCCAATGTTGTGATCAACCTGACGACTGGCGGCTCCCCGACCATGTCCGTCGAAGAGCGCCTGCGCCCGGCCGCTGAACTGAAGCCCGAGGTCGCTTCGCTCAACATGGGCTCAATGAACTTTGGTCTATATCCCATGATCCCCAGATATCAAGGCAAGTGGAAGCACGACTGGGAGCTCCCCTATCTTGAAGGCTCGCGTGATCGTATTTTCAAAAATACTTTTGCCGATATTGAGAACATCCTGCGCACCTGCTCGGGCAACAGCACCCGCTTCGAGATCGAGTGCTACGACACCGCGCACCTCTACACGCTGAACCATTTCGTCGAGCGCGGCCTCGTCAAACCCCCGATCTTCGTGCAGGGCGTGTTTGGCCTGCTCGGTGGCATTGGCGCACATCCTGACGATGTCATGCACATGAAGCGTACGGCTGACCGCTTGCTGGGAGACAAATTCACCTGGTCGGTGTTGGGTGCGGGGCGTAACCAGCTGCCCGTGGCGGCGCTGTCGCTGGCGATGGGCGGCAACGTCCGCGTTGGTCTTGAGGATTCACTGTGGTCTGGCCCTGGCTCGTTGGCCAAGACCAATGCCGAGCAGGTTTTGCTGGCACGCCAGATCATCGAGGGCATGGGCCTTGAAGTGGCTACACCCGACGAGGCGCGCCAGATGCTCAAGCTCAAGGGCGGCGACAAGGTCAATTTCTGAGCCAGGTGATGAAATTGAAGGGTGATCGGCGCACTTGTTGTCGCATCTCCTCTGGCCACAACTGCGCGGGCGTTGGAATCACGGTGGAGCGATGCCGATATGCGTGTGCGCCTGCTGGCCGATGATTTGACGGGCGCACTCGATGCATCGGTTCGCCTCACCCGGCACGCCCGCGGCTTGCCGGTGATATGGGATGCCGCAGCGGCCCTCAAGGACAACGGGGCACTCGCGCTCGTGACCCATACACGAGAGGGTTTTGCCGAGGACGCGGTCCGTGTCATTAGTTCGCTGCGTGAATTCTGGCGTGCTGATTCGCTCGCGTTCAAAAAGATCGACAGCCTGTGGCGGGGCAATACTTTGGTGGAGTTGATTGCGCTGATCGAAAGCAAGGTTTTCGCAACGGTGCTGATTGCAGCAGCCTTTCCAGATCAAAACCGCATCACAAGCGATGGCAGGCAATATTGGCGGCGTTCGCCGAGCGAGAGCTGGCAGTTGGTGCCGCTGGATCTGCGCGCGGAATTGATTCAGCGTGGCATTGTAGTGAACGTGGTGGAGTCGGATGCGATGCGGCTTTTATTGTCTTCGTCATTCATGTCGGTTGCGGGCGTTTGGATGTGTGATGCGCAAAGCAATGCCGACCTGGAAGCCATCGTCGAGTTTGGCAGCCGTGCGGACGGGCCTTTGTTATGGTGTGGAACCGCCGGACTGGCCGGAGCGCTTGGGGACGCATTTAATGGGGGTTTGCATCAAATGACCCCCACTCGCATCGACCGGCCAGTCACCGCCATCGTTGGCACCCAACATCCCGTCAGTCGGGCGCAGGTCGAGGCGATTGAGGCGGGCGAAGACGTGTCTGTTCTCAAGATTGGTATCTATAGATCGTTATGGGACACCCTGATCGCGCACGCAGTGGCGCAAGCAGCGACGGGTCACCCCGTCGTACTCTGGTTTACACCGGATATCAAGCTTGACTCTGATCAGGCTGAAGCGGCAATGAACGATTTTCTGCAAAGACTGGTTGCGCGATACCGGCCGCCGGGTCCGTTGCTCGTTACGGGCGGCGAGACCTTATTTCGCCTATGCCGGGCCACTGGCGCAACGCGGCTGCTGACTGGCATGGAGGTCGCACCCGGCGTCGCGACTGGGTCATTCGTCGACGGGCTTTGGGGCGGGATATCGTTTGTCTCCAAGTCAGGGGCATTCGGCAAACCTGATTTTTTTACTGAATTTCTGCTTAAAGGCTCGATATGACGGCGACTATTGGCATCACACTTGGCGATCCAGCGGGCATTGGGCCGGAGATTGCACTCGCGGCCGCCATAGAACTCACCGAGAGGCGCAATCTGGATGTAAAACTGGTGTTCATTGGCGTGGAGAAAAGTCTCGATTTGGCTGCGAAGACGCTCCATCTCAACAACGGCTGGAAAGCCGCTGTGCCCAAGGTAGTTTTTGTGCCGGTCAGCGACGGCAATGAAGTCTTTACAGTGGGGCAGTGGTCGGCCGTTACCGGCAAAGTTGCAGCGCATACGCTTGAAGAGGCCGTCAGGCTAGCAACAAGCGGCAGAATCGACGCCATCGCCACTGCACCCGTCAGCAAAGAAGCTGTTAACGCCGCAGGCATTCCATTTACCGGGCACACCGAGATGCTCGCCAAGCTCACCGGCACATCGGGCACGGTGATGATGCTCGCCCATGGCAAGCTGCGTGTCAGCCATATCTCGACGCACGTTGCACTGTCCAGAGCTGCGCAATACATCACACCCGAACGTGTCCGTCGCGTTGTTACGCTGACATGCGAGGCGATTCAAAAAACCGGCATCAAGAATCCAAAGATCGCGATCGCGGGGTTCAATCCCCATGCGGGCGAGGGCGGCCTGATCGGAACCGAGGATGCCGATGTGCTAGTCCCGATGGTGGCGACGCTGCGCGCGGAGGGCTTCAATGTGGAGGGCCCCATCCCCGGTGACACCGTGTTCGTCAAGGCGGTCGCGGGTCTTTACGATGCAGTGATAGCGATGTATCACGATCAGGGTCACATTCCGGTCAAACTGCTCGGCTTTTCCGTCAACGACAAGAACGAATGGGTAAATCTCTCAGGCGTGAATGTGACGCTGGGGCTGCCGATCATCCGTACCTCGGTCGACCACGGAACCGCTTTCGACATTGCCGGAACGGGGACTGCCAGTTCCCAGAGCATGATCGAGGCGATTGAATTCGCACTGATGATGCTGAAAACCAAGGACTGATGCCGGCCTTTTGAAGGAACTGACCCAAATCACCCAGATCGGCATGTATATGCATGGCCAGCATGCCGGCATTGGTCGCGATTTTGGTTCGGCGCACACCAGTAAAGATGGTTGTTCGCTGAGTTCGACACCTATTTCCACTACTTGAGAAAACCCATGAATCAAAAAATTGGAATCATCGGCCTGGGCGCCATGGGCAGAGGCATGGCCACCTCGCTACGCCGTGCCGGCTACCAGGTGCATATCTGTGACGTGCGGACCGATGCGGTACAGGCGTTTGCAGCGGAAGGGGGAGTGGCCTGCGCCAATCCTGCAGAAGTGGCCGCGCAATGTGAAGTGGTTGTCAGTGTTGTGGTGAACGCGGCGCAAACCGAGGCTGTGCTGTTTGGTGAGGGTGGCGCAGCGGCTGCACTTCGCCACGGCAGTGTGTTTGTGATGTGCTCTACCGTGGACCCCAACTGGTCTATCGCCCTGGAATCCCGCCTGGCAAAACAGGGCATCCTGTACCTGGACGCGCCGATTTCAGGCGGTGCTGCCAAGGCGGCGTCAGGCCAGATGACCATGATGACGGCGGGAAGTGCAGCTGCATACGCCAAGGTCGGCGCAGCGCTGGACGCTATGGCCGCAAAGGTTTACCGCCTTGGGGAGAAAGCCGGAGCAGGCAGCAAAGTAAAAATCATCAACCAGTTGCTGGCCGGTGTTCATATTGCCGCCGCTGCCGAAGCGATGGCGCTTGGCATCCGTGAAGGTGTTGATGCCAAGGACATTTATGAAGTCATTACCAACAGTGCCGGCAACAGTTGGATGTTTGAAAACCGCATGGCCCATGTGCTGGCGGGTGACTACACGCCTTTGTCAGCCGTAGACATCTTCGTTAAGGATCTGGGCCTAGTGCTAGACACTGCACGTTCCAGCAAGTTCCCATTGCCGCTTTCGGCTACGGCGCATCAGATGTTCATGCAGGCGTCGAGCGCGGGCCATGGTCGCGCAGACGACTCTGCGGTGATCAAGATCTTTCCTGGCATCACCCTGCCAGAAAGGCGGCAGGAATAATCACCATGCAAGTACTTGTCACTGGCGGTGCCGGATTTTTGGGGCAACGCCTTGCACGAACCATGTTAGAGATGGGGGGGCTCAACCTCGCAGGTGGGGGTGAGCGGGCAATATCCACGCTTGTCCTTACCGATTTGGTAGCTCCGGAGCAGCAGTTGATGGACGATGCCCGCGTCCGTTTTTTCGCGGGTGACCTCAATACTGTGCTGGCACTAACACCCAGCTTGGTAAGCGAGTCACACCTGATTGTCCACCTGGCAGCAGCTGTAAGCGGGGACTGCGAGGCAGATCTGGATCTGGGGCTGCACAGCAACCTCGACGCCACACTGGCCTTGCTACAGGCTGCACGACATGGAGACAGATGCCCTGTGTTTGTGTATGCAAGCTCGGTGGCAGTTTTCGGTGCCATGTCAGGGCTCCCATTACCCCCGGCGATTGAAGACAACACCCTGCCTGCGCCCCAAAGCAGTTACGGAATCCAAAAATTCACGGGTGAGCAGTTGGTCGCTGACTTCACGCGGCGCGGACTGGTGGATGGACGCAACGTGCGCCTGATGACAGTGGCCGTGCGTCCAGGAAGGCCTAACGGCGCCGCTTCCGGCTTTCTCAGCGGCATGGTGCGTGAGCCCTTGGCTGGCCTGCGTGCGGTTGTGCCTGTGCCGCCCGAGACTCGGGTGGCCCTGGCAACTCCGACCAACACGATCGCTGGCCTGCTGTGCGCGATGCAGTCGACACAGCGGCAGTGGGGACCGCGTACCGCGGTCAATCTGCCTGCGCTCAGCACCACCGTTGGCGAAATGGCTGAAGCGCTGGTACGGGCTGCTGGTACTGAAGCTGCCCAATTGCTGGACTGGAGCCTGGACGCCCGCATCACATCGATTGTGGGTGGCTGGCCCAGCCGCTTCCATGCTCAGCGGGCTCACGACCTCGGCCTGCGGGCCGATAGCTCGGTGGATGCCCTGTTGCAAGAATACATAGAAACAGTGAGGCCAATCAAATGACCAGCCGTCCTGTCTTGGGTTGCATTGCAGATGACTTCACCGGTGCAACCGACCTCGCCAACAACCTGGTACGCAGTGGTATGCGTGCGGTGCAAACCATCGGCGTCCCGTCCGACGCAGCAGCACCCATAGACGCCGATGTGATTGTGGTCGCGCTTAAGTCCCGCACCATTCCTGCCACCGCGGCGGTGGAGCAGTCCTTGAGTGCGCTGCGCTGGCTGCAGTCTCAGGGGGTGGAGCAAGTCTATTTCAAGTATTGCTCCACCTTTGACTCCACACCCGAGGGCAATATTGGGCCGGTAACGGAAGCACTGCTGGATGCCTTGCAGGGCCCGGACCATGGGTTCACCATTGTTTGCCCCGCGTTCCCAGAGAACCAGCGTACGGTGTTCAAGGGCCATCTCTTTGTGGGTGACTTGTTGCTGAGCGACAGCGGCATGCGACATCATCCGCTAACCCCGATGACCGATGCGAATCTGGTGCGTGTGATGCAATCCCAGACACGGCGCAAAGTCGATCTGGTGCCCTACGGAATTGTCGGTCAGGGTGCCGCCGTCATTTCCGCACGCTTCACAGCACTGCAAGCCCAGGGTGTGGGAGTTGCCGTTGTTGATGCGATCACCAATTCCGATCTGATGGAAATTGGAAAGGCGCTTGCTGGCATGCCACTGGTCACGGCTGGATCAGGTGTTGCCATTGGCCTACCGCAAAACTGGAGCTCCCGTGCCGACCGGGCAGGCGTCAGTGCCGACGCTTTGCCAGTGGCAACTGGGCTGCGTGCCGTCCTGTCGGGCAGTTGCTCACAAGCGACAAACGGGCAGGTGCTCGATTTCAGGCAACAGGGTCGTCCCGCCTTTGCCATTGATCCTCTCGCAATTGCCGCTGGGGACGATGTGGTCGCCAGTGCCCTTGCCTGGGCCGGGCCGCTGCTGTCAAACGGCCCGGTCCTGATCTACACCACCGCCGAATCCAGTGCGGTGCAAGCGGTGCAGGCCAAGCTGGGTGTGGCTCGAGCAGGCGAATTGGTGGAGGAGACGCTTTCGCATATTGCGGTGGGCTTGGTTGACCTGGGCGTACACCAACTTGTGGTGGCAGGCGGGGAGACTTCAGGCGCCGTTGTGCAGGCATTGGGTGTGCAGCGCATGGCGATCGGACCGCAAATTGACTCCGGTGTTCCATGGACCGCTGCGCAAACGGCGCAATGGCCCGAGAGGACCTTGCACCTTGCGTTAAAGTCCGGTAACTTTGGTACTGTCGACTTCTTTACCAAAGCCTTCAGTTTGTTGAAGACGCCGTCATGACCAGTGCCTTGCGCGAAGAGATCTGCCGTGTGGGTGCATCACTATATGCACGAGGCTATGTGCATGCCACAGCCGGCAACATCAGTGTGCGTACTGATGAGGGTTACATCATCACACCAACGGACGCCTGCCTGGGCAATCTGGACCCAGCCAAGCTCGCCATTGTGAATGCAGCTGGTGAGCAGACCTCAGGCGACAAAGCCTCTAAAACGTTGACATTGCATCGCGAGATCTATAGGAGCGATCCGGATGCACGCTGCGTGATTCACACCCATTCCACCCATTTGGTGGCACTGACGTTGTTGGGAGTGTGGTCGCAGGATGATATTCTGCCGCCCATTACGCCGTACTACGTGATGAAGGTCGGCCATGTTCCGGTGATTCCCTATTGTCGGCCTGGGGATCCTGCTGTTGGGGCCTTGGTCGCCACGTGCATAAGCGCGATGCGTAACAAGGGCACGCCAATTCGTGCAGTCATGCTTGAACGGCTGGGCCCCAATGTCTGGCATACCAATCCTGCGAACGCGAGTGCAGTCCTTGAGGAACTAGAAGAAACCGCACGTCTGTATCTGCTCGCTCGCCCGCAGGCACTGTCAGATGACCAGCTAAACGCACTCAAAACTCACTTTGGTTCCCACTGGTAGCAAGTGAATAGCCCTGGGATTTGAGGAAGCTCCAACTCTCAAGAGAACGGAGCCATGATCAAGTCAACCAAGTTTTCATCCGGTCTCCGGAAGGTGCCGCATGGTTGGTACAAGAGGACTGGGGCAGTACTCCTCACTGTGGGCGACTACAGAATCCATAGCCCCCAGTATTGACCGCATCTGCTCGCTTGTGTTTGCCGATTGAGTTTTTTTGACCAAAGCGGAGTATCCAAGCCGTCATTCATTCTGCTGTTTTGCTAGCCAATCCTTGGAGATTGGAAACCCGCCGAAACCTTCACATGTTTCAACAGCACGGAGTGCGCTAACCAGAGCACTAACTAAAGCGGCGCTAACCTTGGTATCAGCTTTTTTGCTGGATACCTCCGTGGATACCGAGGCTCTGGATACCAGCGCATCGGCCTCGACGACGGGGCTTTCGGTTGCTGAAGAAGTGTTGGAATCGGTCTTGGAAACCGCAGCTCTGGCAACCTTGGAATCAGCCTTTGCCCAAATTTTTCCCTTCAAGTCGCGGGCCCAGCGTTACTTCGTAGGGGATCTGGGCATTGGTTGGCGATTTCTCTGGTCATAGCCGGTGAAAGTGCCAAGGGCGGGGGCTAATCCTACTGGGTGAAAAGTCCCATCAGGCCCATTTTGTAACAGAGCAAAACAGTATGGCATTTCATCGTTAAGGTTCTTGTTAAGGATGGATTCGTCCACTTTTAGATGTCTCGCACGTGTTCATTGGTCATGGCGTCCTGGTGGGCGAGCACAGCCCCGCTTGTGGGGGTGGTTAAGTCTTCTTCGCTTCACGCATTACTCGATTGGCCAGCATCTTTGCGGCTATTTCCATCGCTTCCATGGACGGCTGGTTGGAGGCCAAAACGATTGGCTTCGCGGTGGTTTTGGTCGGATCCGTAGCGGGTGTTTTCATGGGCCGGTTCCTTTACTGTGTCGGTTTCAGTGTCAAGTTTGACTAATTGCGGAGATCTGCACTGGATCAAACGGGTCGTGCACGGACCGTCCACGGACTGTGAACTTTTCGTGAACCTGTGGAACTGCCGCAGACTTTCTGCTGACCGTTGCTGGCTGTGACCCGTCAGTGACCTTCTGTGATCACATCTGTGATCTTGATGTGTAGCTGTCGAGATGTGGACGGTCGGAGATGTCCATTTCTGCTACCAACATGGTGATCGGATGGACCAGTCTCTATTGAAAAGATCGCGCCGCGAGATCTTCATGAAATTCTTCCTTCCAATCGGAATTTGGTCGGCTGGATTACACCGCAATTGCGATCCTTGCACGTCGAGTTCGGTCCAATCAGATTGCCCGGGTGTGGTCGTCTTTGGTCAAGGCGAAAGTCGACAGGAACCCCCAGACGCTCTCCAACCACCTATTCGAATGAAGAACCTGTTGATTCGCGTCGCCAAGTGTTGGCCGGAAGTATTTGGTTACTTTTGCTTGGGCAATTTCTCACAAGATCTGCCCGCATGTTTGCGCTTGTGAAAGGATCTAGTTAGCTCAGAATTTGATGGAGTAGTTACATCCGCAGGAGAAAAAAGATGGGAAAGATCCGTTTTTTCGTACGCAATGTTGACGGTCGTCCATTGCCTGGAATACATGTCAACCTCGTCGCAGATCTGGTTGTGGCGAAGTTGGAACCCGCGATTGGACCCGAGACGGCTGAATCTGAGACGCGTGTCAACGTCGATTCGTCCGTATCGCTTCTTCTGGCCAATCAACGTGAAGTCGCAACAGAGTTCGGTCTCGGCAGCCGATCTGTCATTGCCACTGCTCTAACCGACTTCAATGGCTATGCGGTTTTCGACACAGGCCACCTATCAGCACGACAGGTCAGACTTATTCGGGCTGCCGTGCGTTTGTCGCTGCTGGAACACCAATCAGATTTGAAGCTGGCCCTGTTGCCTCCCTCGACAGTTACTCTGTCTCTGCTGGGTGGACTGAATCAATTTATCCTTTCGTCGCAGGCTGACCTTGATGCAGCAGTGGACGGCGCGCAAGGCCTCATTTTTGACGCGTGCCAGGCACTAGTGATGAGTACATCCTCGGCAAGCGGTGGGGTGACTGGCACGGTGGGTAGAGTCCAGGAGCCAGACGCCTGTGACTACGAGCTCTCGCCAGCGTCGTTCGTTGCACGAACTCAGTCGAAGGTTGGGGATGACGGGTGTGAACATCTTGTCCCTGCTGCATTTCCCATGCGACAGGCGTTGTTCTCCAAACTGGTTGTGGCCACCGAAAAGACTGAACGAGATTTTCGTGATCATTTGCCATCACTGGATGACGAAGTCGCCCTGTTTGAAGCGGTGCAGTGGGGCGAACTGTTGGAATTTCAGCAGTCCTGGTTCTCACTGGGGCACTCGTTGGGGGAAATCAAATACAGCCTGCCATTGGCTCCGGGCGAAGCGGTCAGGGTAGCGGTCGTTGACTTCTCTCGAACCGATGGTGTCTTGCGAAAAGACGATGTCCATTTCGCCGAGAAGCTGCGGCACGAGCAGGCGCGTGACCGGGACATTGGCAATATCGTGACTGGGCATTTGAGAGAAGATCAGTCGGGCAGTTCGACGATGGTTGGCGGAGCTATTGACGTCGAGTACAAGCCCAGTTCCGATTTGTCTATTGGCGGAACAATTGGCGGCGCCAACAGCGTGTCGTACTCGAGCGGGAATCGAGATCTATCGGCACAAGAGCAACAAAACATTCACGACGTCGTCATGCAGCGTTCGGCTGCCTACCGAGACCTTTCAAGTACGGTTGTTGTCCAGGCCACCCAAGATGAGAGCAATCAGATTGCTACGCGGATTGTGGCCAATATGAACCGTGGGCATGCCCTGACAATTAACTATTACGAGATTCTGCGACATCTGCTGGTTCGCACCGAGTTCAAGGGTCGCCACTCGGCCATCCTGGTACCTGTCCAAACCATCGAATTCACTCTGGAAAACATTGCGCGATTCCGCAAGGAATTGAAATCCCGCCTGCTGGACACCAAACATACTGCTGGCTTTGATGCGGTTGAGCGCTTGAATGCGGGTCCTGGTTCGTACGGGCTGCCCAAGCCTACACTATCACCCACGCCGACGCCAACACCAACGGCCACCAAAACACCGTGCAGCACTTTTGACATCACCATCGTCTCAGGCAAGCACGGCGCCGGCAATGAAGCCGATACCTGGGGGAGGGTCGTTGTTTCGCTTAAGAAGACCGACGGCAGTCGTGTGGTGTTGTTCGAGAAGAATACGGGCTCCTCAGGTTCCTTCACCATGCTGGGATCGGTCAAAACGGGTGGAGAAAACGACCCGAAGCGAACATTCAACGTGTCGCCTTCTATTCAAGAATCCATCAATCTGGAAGATATTTCCGCGCTGCGTGTCTCCTACACCAGTTTCAGCGCCTCGGACGCTTGGAATGTTCAGTCGGTCGAGGTTAAAGCACTCCTGCCAAATGGTGCGACGCTGTTGGCTCGAAACGAGTTCAAAACGACTCTGCTGGCAAAGGCGGTTGATTTGGTTCCTGTTGAGCAGTTTCTTCCGGATACACCCATCGCTTGGCAAAAGCCGGCCGTGCCCACACCGGCCCCAGCCGTCGTGGATGATTCCGAGAATGATGGCGCACCATTGAGCGATCCCATAGTCGTGCCGACCTTAGAAGGTGATCATGCTGCGGCACAAATGCTGCAGAACCACCTCAACGCAAATGGGGTCTACTACTCAATGACTGTTTGGTCCAACTTGAATAAGTCCGAGAGAAAGCTCAGGTTGCGGTCTATTTTGGGCAATTCCAGTCAACTGGTCGGCGACGAAATCGAGGCAGTGGTTGGCAACATGCTCGCCTTTCGGTACTTTGGCACCCCGCCGGCATGGCTTGCCCGCAAGGACGAAGTCACGCCAAGGAAGATAGAAAGCATCACCACGCTACCGACTCGGGGCGTGTTTGCAGAAGCCCACCTAGGCAACTGCAATGCGGCCGAACAGCGGGATATCACTCGCCTGTGGAACTTCGGTGAACTGCCGGTTTCCCTGCTGCCAAACATTGAAGGTCTGACACCGGGTCCGAAAGGGACGCCGAACACAGTAGGTCAATCGACTCTTCCTTCCAACGTGTTGAATATCGTCAATCCGCAAGCCGCACCTGATCCAACCGGTTTGGCCAATGCTCTGACGTTGCTGCGTACGCCGGAGATATTCCGAAACATGGCCGGATTGCAGCAGACATCGACGTTGTTGGGCCAGTTGATTCAAAGTGCACAGGCCCCCTCTTTGAACGGCGCCAATGGCGGCAAACCGTCCGCTACACCCCAACAGATCGAACAAATGACTGCCGCTAAGGCGGCTGTGGACAAGATGCTCGCTGGATCGAGTGCGTCTGGGGGTGGAGGCACCGGTAGTGTAGCCCGGCCATCGGCTACAGAGTCATTCGATAACTTGACGGTAAGTCACGAAGTGGCCTCCAAGGCGCATGAACTGGGTTGGAGTCCTGAAACCACGGAGAACGTGACCTCCGGAATGTTCGGAGGGGGTGGCGGTGGCGGTGGCGGTGGCGGTGGCGGTGGCTCCGCTCCCATCCATATTCGTGGACTGAGCGGCTTGGGTAACCAGGCCGGCAGCGGCACGACGACGGGCGAACAAATTCTGGACGGTACTAAATCCCTGCTGGCTGCGGTCGCCGGTGGGGTTGCGGATTGGAAAGATGCTCCCGATGTCGCGTTGAGCGATGCGATCGGTGCTTCGATCCAGGCGGCGGCATTGAAAGCTGCAGATGACGCGACCGACAAGATACCACTGGTCAAAGCGATGAAGGTCAGTATCGAGCTAAGTCGCGTGTTTGCAGACGCAGTAGGTGAAGCTTTGGTTAAAACTAACCAGAAACTGGCTATTTCGTATCGGCAAGGCGAGTTGGTGGGTGGGGGTAGCGACGGTCTGACCGAGGAAGATATTGCCGCCATTCAGAAGTGTCGTCGCTGGCAGGCCAACAGCGTCAACGAGGTCAATGCAATCCTGCTTGCGGGTGTTGAAGCGGTTGCGGAAAACTTGATCAGGAGGGCGCTCACCTGGGCCTCCTCATCCGTGACCGCTGCGGCCAGCCATGTAGCGAAGCAATTGGTTGGACACTACCTCACGCAATCGGGCGTGGAAGCCATGTTGGCAGATGCATTAAATGAATTACGCAGCGGCAACTCCGTACAAAATGCGAAGTTCTACAGGGAGATAGGTACGGCTGTCGTCAACTTCTATGTCAGGCAACTGAGCAATCCGACCCTGCGTGCGACGTTGGCACCGCTAGCCAAGCTGGGTACTGACAAGCCCTTGGAGAAAATGCTGCTGACGACACTTGCGTCGCTATTGGTGGATCCGTTTGTCCGCAGTATGAATGCCAGCCTTGGGAAGGTTATTGCGACACAGGCCAAGGCACTGGTCATCGAATTGCGGGCGGCGGGGCAAACGGTTGTGGTTGGTGCAAACATCAGTGCCGATACCAATGGCGTGACCTTGCCCGAATTTGCACTGGACACCATCGAGGCGGGTCCCGAAGCGGCCGAAGCCCAGGCGGAACGAGATGCAGACCAGTTCAGGATAACGATTGTGCCAATCCAAGAGGCTGCCAAGGCGCAGGCAATCGTTCTTTGCGGGATGCGGCAACGCGGGCTGATACAGGCTTGGCAGCGTTGGGATCTGAATGCAGAAGAGGAGCCCTGGCTCTCACTCAGTAACAAATACATTGACGAAGTTAACGCAATCGCCAAAGGCTTCGACCAAGCAGTAGCGAACTTGTTGGACCCGCTGGCGGGTAGGGCGCTTGAAATGGCGAGATTGCTGTGGACACCTACATTCTTGAATCTCAAGAGAATCAAAATTGAAAAGCCTGCTGAGACAGAAGAGTGGAGCTATCGAGTGACGATACCCTGACTTTCCAGTATGATTTCTGTGGCTTATCGCAATAGCTACGCGGCGGCATGCATCAAGGCATGCAGCGATACCTAAACAAATGCGGGGGTACAAACGGGGGTACGAAATCACTTCTTGAAATGAGAGAGCTCGTATTCATGCGGGTTCCAACACTTCTTTCGAGCGGTTTCACACAAAGCTTCAACGAAATCAAAGGGTTACAGCAAAAATGCTGTAACCCTTTTTT
>ERZ795061.1762-NODE-1762-length-20712-cov-12.171951_pt1 | contig 20712 bp, 15 predicted proteins | sample MGYA00375145_ERZ795061 | MGnify/ENA primary metagenome ERZ795061 (study PRJEB30190, sample SAMN05720144) | anaerobic digester metagenome | isolation source: active sludge of municipal wastewater-treating anaerobic digesters | place: USA | collected 2014-12-22 ... | reverse complement strand
AGTCGTCCAACGTGATCGCCGTGGTGATCACCGCCGACAACAAGGTGCTCTTCGCGCAGAAGGAAATCAAGGTCACGCTCGGCGGCTGCGGCGGCTGACGAACAAGGAGCACGACATGGCAGATCCGATGCGCATTCGCGCCCAAGCCGCCGGTGACAAGACCACCGTGCGCGTGCTGATGAGCCACGAGATGGAAACCGGCCAGCGCAAGGACGCCGCCGGCAAGGTGATCCCCGCCTGGTTCATCCAGGAAGTCACCGCCAACCACAACGGCAAACCGGTGATGACGGCCCAGTGGGGCCCGTCCGTCGCCAAGAACCCCTTCCTGCAGTTCGTCATCAAGGGCGCCAAGGCCGGCGACAAGGTGACGATCGGCTGGCTCGACAACCGCGGCGACAAGCGCAGCGACGAAGCCACGGTGTCCTGAGGTCGGTGCCGGCCTAGATCAGTCCTGCTTGCCGGCCAAACAAGCCGCCTTGAGGAAGTCGACGAGCACGCCAGCTCGAGGCGCGAGCGTGGCGCTGAGGTCGTGATCGCCCTCGAGCGCCAGCAGCTCGGCACCCTGCGACACGGCTCGCAGCCGCAACGCATCGTCGAACGGCACCGTGCGGTCGTCGCGGCCATGCACGAGCAGGACCGGGCAGCGCACCCGAGGCAGGGTGTTCAGCGGCGCGATGGCGTCGAAGGAGGTGCCGATCACCCGCTGCACGTGCCGCAGGATGTACCAGCCGATCGGTGCGAACGGGATGTGGTGCTGGGCGAGCAGCCTGCGCATCACTTCGCGCGGGTGGGCGAAGGCCGACAGACTCACGACGGCACGCACATCGTGCTGTCGTGAGGCATGCAGGATCGCCGCGCCGGCGCCCACCGAGTGGCCGAGCAGCGCGATGCGGTCAGCCGCGATCTCCGGCTGTTGCCGCAGCCAATCGAGGCCGGCTGCGATGTCCTCGGCGAAGCGTGGCAGCGAGCTGAAGTCCTCGTCGTCGCTGCGGCCATGGCAGCGTGCGTCGAGCAGCAGCGTGGCGAATCCCGCAGCCCGCAGCGGCGGCACGACCGGCCACATCAGCCCCGCGTTGGCACCCCAGCCATGCATCGCCAGGACCACTGGCCAGGGGCCGTGGCCGTGCTCCTGTGGCAGCACGAGGCGGGCGAAGAGCCGCCTCCCGTTGGGCCCGGCGATGTGAAGCTCGCGCAGCGAAGAGGGCAAGCCGCCCTGCGCGATCTCGCCCGCCGGGTGCGGCAGGCGCGGCGCGCGCAGACCCCGCAGGATCGCCCAGTGGGCCAGCGCCCGCAGGACGAACAGACCTCCGACAGCCGCGGCCGCGGCGGCGATCACGGGGTGCTGCGCGCCGCGCGGCCGGCCGGATACATCGCCTTGCGCGGCTCTTCGCGGTCCAGATGCCGGGAGATCATGCGGGCGGAGCGGCCTGCAGCTTCTTCCAGGCCTGGAATCCACCCGCCACCGAGAGCGCCTTCGGGTAACCCAGCGAGCGCAGCAACGAGGCCGCCGTCACGCTGCGCCGCCCGCTGTTGCAGATGCACAGGAGCAGATGGTCCCTGCCGTGGTGCAACTGGTTGATCATCGTGAAGAAGGTCTTCGCGTCGATGTCCTTCGGTTGCCCGGCGTCCAGGATGTCCTGTTCGTCCTCGGTCAGCGTGTGGCCGAGCATCAGCTTCACCTCGAACATCGGGATGTGCACGGTGTCGGGGATGGCGCCCTTCATCTCGATCTCGAACGATTGCCGGATGTCGATCATGGTGGCCAGCCCGAGCCTGCACAGCTCCAGCGACGTGGGCAGCGAAATCTCGAGCGCTGCGAGGTCCGCGGCCGGGGTGGCGGTGCCTGCGTTCATGCGCCACCCGTGCTGGTGTGGGCGCGGCGCAAGTGCGACGGCGCTGCTGCGGCCACGGCCCTGATCTCGCCGCGCCCGGCGAGGTTGCGGGGCGGCAGCAGGCCGATGTCCGGCTCGGCCTGCTGAGCCTCGATGGTGCGCGCCAGCGCGCTGTCGAAGGACAGGCCTTTCCGGGTCGTGATGAATCCATGCATGCGTTGCTCCCGAGTTCGCCCTGATCACGCTGGCGTTGGCCACGAACTGCCGCAAGGGGCGTGTCGCGGTTGCGCTGTCGTCGATTGTCCACGCTCCCCGGCCCTGTGGCCAGGCACAGCCCGAGGGTGCACCTTCATGTCGCCGAGGCTAGTAGCGCTTCATCAGCGCGAGCAGTCGACGCATCAGCGGCCGGTAGGGCGGCAGGAACAACGCCATGCCGTTCAGCCGCGACTGACGGAACACAGGTTTGAGCTTGCTGAAGGTGTCGAATCCCCACTGCCCGTGGTAGTGGCCCATGCCCGAGGCACCGACGCCACCGAAGGGCAGGCTTTCCTGGGTGATGTGCAGCAACGTGTCGTTGACCGTCACGCCGCCCGCGGGCAGGCGATGCAGGGCCTCGTCCACGCGGCGCGCGTCGTGGTCGAACCAGTACAGCGCCAGCGGGTGAGGGCGGGCATTGACGAAGGAGATCGCGTCTTCCAGCCGGTCGTAGGGCACCAGCGGCAGCAGCGGGCCGAAGATCTCGTCGCGCATCGCGCCGCAGTCGGCGGGCGGGTCGACCAGCAGCGTGGGAGCGAGGCGGTGGCGTGCGTCGTTGCGCGCGGCGCCGTCGAACAGGCATTCGCTGCGCGTGCCGCGCGCGACCGCTTCCTCCAGTTCGTGCACCAATCGAGCGTAGTGGCGCTCGTTGACGACGCTGCAGAAGTTCGCATCCGCCAGCCCCGCCGGGTAGCCGCGTCGGGCCTCCTGGCGGGCCGCCTCGACGAAGGCAGCCAGCTGATCGCGCGGCAGCAGCACGTAGTCCGGCGCGATGCAGGTCTGCCCGGCGTTGAGCAGCTTGCCGGCGAGGATGCGCTGCACCGCATGGGCGAGCGGGTAGCCGGGGGTGATCACGGCGGGCGACTTGCCGCCGAGTTCCAGCGTCACCGGCGTCAAGTTGGCGGCCGCCGCTGCCATCACCTTGCGTCCGACGGCCGTGGATCCGGTGAACAGCAGGTGGTCGAACGGCAGGGTGCTGAATTCGGCCGCGACCTCGGGGCCCCCCGTGACGATGCAGACCTCTTCGGGCGTGAAAGCCTGCGCGCAAAGTTGCTGCAACAGCGCCGAGAAGGCCGGCGTCAGCTCCGACATCTTCACCATCACGCGGTTGCCTGCAGCCAGTGCCGCGGCCATCGGGCCGATGGCCAGGTACAGGGGGTAGTTCCAGGGCACGATGATGCCGACCACGCCGAGCGGCTGCGGCAGCACTTGAGCGCGCGCCGGGATGAACCACTTGCCCACGCCGGCGCGGCGCGGCTTCATCCAGCCGCGGCCATGGCGCAGCGCGCCCTTGATCTCCTCGAGGCTGGGCCAGACTTCGGCCAGTTCGGTTTCGATCGCGGGCCGTCCGCCGAAGTCGGCGTCGATGGCGCGGGCGATCGACGCCTCGTTGTCCAGCAACAGGTGTTGCAGCCGGCGCAGGCGCTCGGCGCGGACGGCCCAGGGCGGGCCGGGCTGATTCGAGGCGGCGGCACGCTGGCGTTCGAAGGCCAGCAAGGGGGACGAGGGCAGATCCTGGGTGTTCATGGCGGAATCCTAGGCGCTGGCGCGCGTTTCGGGCTGGAGTGCCCTCCTTATTCACAGACTGAGGCGAGAATGCGCGCCAAAGGAGAGCCCCGCGTGATCGACCCGAAGGACGAGCAGGCCATGCGCATCGCCATCGACCAGGCCCGCAACGCCTGGCTGGTGGGCGAGGTTCCGGTGGGCGCGGTGATCGTGCGCGAGACGCCGACGGGCCGGCAGGTCGTGGCCACCGGCTACAACCGGCCGATCACCGAGCACGACCCGACCGCCCATGCGGAGATCGTCGCCCTGCGCCATGCGGCGACGCTGCTGTCCAACTACCGCCTGCCGGAGTGCGAGCTCTACGTGACGCTGGAGCCATGCGCGATGTGCGCGATGGCGCTGATGCACGCACGCTTCAAGCGCGTCGTCTTCGGTGCATTCGATCCGAAGACCGGCGCCGCCGGCTCGGTGGTCGACCTGTTCGCCAACCGCCAGCTCAACCACCACACCGAGCTCGTGACGGGCGTGCTGGCCGACGAGTGCGGGCAGGTGCTGCGCGAGTTCTTCGCCGAGCGCCGCGAACAGTACCGCCAGCGCCGCGGCGAGCGCAGCGAAGCCCCGGGCGATGCGCCCGACACCATTCCCGCCGGCGAAGCGATCGAGCTCGATCTGCCCGAACCGCCGGCCACGCCCTGATGAGCACACTCACCTTGTTCACGCCCTCCGGCGTGGTTGCCGCCGCGAAACCGCTGCGCCTGGCACAGCGGCGCCTTGCGAAGCTCGGCTTCGAGGTCGCACTCGACGACGCGGCGCTGGCGCGCCACCAGCGATTCGGCGGCGACGACGACACGCGCCTGGCCGCGCTGCACCGGGTCGCGAAGCAGTCGCCCTCGATCGCGATGGCCACACGCGGCGGCTACGGCCTGACCCGGCTGCTCGATCGCATCGACTGGAAAATGCTCAGTGCCAGCATCGAGCGCGGTACACGCTGGGTCGGACACAGCGACTTCACCGCTCTGCAATTGGGCCTGCTGGCGCATGCGCGCGGCACCACCTGGGCGGGGCCGATGGCCTGCTTCGATTTCGGCCGCGAGGCCGGCGAGCATGGCGAGAAGACCCTCGATGCGGTCGACGAAGTCACGCGCGACTGCTTCGTCGAAGCGATGAGCGGCGAACTCGAGGCGGTGGGTTTCCGTACCGAGCCAGGCTTCGACGGGCTCGACGTGAAGGGCCTGCTCTGGGGCGGCAACCTGTGCATGGTCGCCTCGCTGCTGGGCACACCGCACTGGCCGCGCATCAAGGGCGGCGTGCTGTTTCTCGAAGACGTCAACGAACATCCCTACCGCATCGAGCGCAGCCTGCTGCAGCTGCAGCAGGCCGGCGTGCTCGACGCGCAGAAGGCGATCGTGCTCGGCGCCTTCACCGACTTCCGCCCGTCGCCACTGGACCGTGGGTACTCGCTCAAGACGATGGTGGCGCAGCTCCGCAGCGTGACACGCACGCCCATCCTCACCGGCCTGCCCTTCGGGCACGTGCCGACCAAGGTGACGCTGCCAGTCGGGGCGCGCGTGCAACTGGTGGTGCAGGCACGCGACGTGCTCATCGGTTGGTGAGATGCTTTGGAGTCTGGACCCCAAAGCATCGGCGTCCCCGCGTTCCGGGGGGCGCAGGCGGTGAAACCCTGAGGGGGGCCGCAGCGAGTGAGCTTATGATCCGCGACTGCCTTCCGGCGACCCGGCCACAAGCCGGTGTTCGTCGGGGGCAGATTCATTTCCGGAGCCGCTGCGTCAAGCCTGCGGTGCGCTCCCGATCTTCGAAGGGGACGACCGCATGCACGGTCCGATGAAACGGTGGGGCGCGCGGTTCGCTGTGGTGTTGTCGCTGGTGCTGGCCGCCTGCAACAACAGTCCGTACCCCGATGGCGCGGCGGCCACCAACACCATCTTCAACTCCTTCGACGAGCGCTCGCCGCGCTACCTCGACCCGACGGCGTCGTACAGCAATCCCGAGACGCCCTACACCTACTCGGCCTACGAGCCGATGTACGCGTACCACTACCTGAAGCGGCCTTACGTGCTGATCCCGAAGACGGCCGAGGAGGTCGTCCGGCCGCATTACCTCGACAAGGCCGGCCAGCCGCTGCCAGACGACGCGCCGGCCGAGCAGATCGCCGAGAGCGTCTACGACATCAAGCTCAAGAAGGGCATCCTGTACGCGCCGCACCCGGCGTTCGCGAAGAACGACCAGGGCGAGTACCTGTACCACGCGATGAAGCCGGGTGAAGTCGGCGACAAGCGCTCACCCTGGGATTTCGCCAAGCAAGGCACGCGCGAACTGCTCGCCGAGGACTACGTCTACGCCTTCAAGCGGCACGCGACCACGCGCATCGAGGCACCGATCTTCGCCATCTTCTCCGAGTACGTGATCGGGCTGAAGGAGTACGCCGAGCTCATCAAGGCCGAGGATGCCAAGCTGCTCAAGGGCCTGCCCGAATCCAGCGTCGACAAGCCCTTCCTCGACTTCCGCCGCTGGCCGCTGGCCGGCGTGACGGCGCCCGACAGCCACACGGTGCGCTTTCGCATCAAGGGCAAGTACCCGCAGTGGAAGTACTGGCTGGCGATGACCTTCTCGTCGCCGGTGCCCTGGGAGGCCGATGCCTTCTATTCGCAGCCTGGCATGAACGCCAACGGCCTGTCGCTGGTGAAGTGGCCGGTGGGCACTGGGCCCTACATGATGACCGAGTACGTGCAGGACCGCCGGCACGTGATGAAGCGCAATCCGAACTACCGCGGCGAGCCCTATCCCTGCGAGGGCGAGCCAGCCGACAAGGCCGCGCGCCTGCTGGCGGATTGCGGCAAGATGATGCCGTTCGCCGACACCTTCGTCTCCACCATCATCAAGGAGAAGGTGCCGCGCAAGGAGATGTTCAAACAGGGCTACCTCGACATCCCCGAGATCGAGCGGCCCGAGTGGGGCGTGGACTTCCGTGTCGACATGGAAGACTCCGACCGCGTCAAGGCCGACTACGAGGCCAAGGGCTTCGCCTTCCCGCAGGTGACCGACATCAACAACTGGTACCTCGGCTTCAACTGGCTGGATCCGGTGGTCGGCAAGGGCGACACGCCCGAGCAGCAGTTGAAGAACCGCAAGCTGCGCCAGGCCTTGTCGATTGCGATCGACTGGGAAGAGGGTTACGGCCGGATCTTTCGCGCCAAGGGCGGCGTGACCGCCCACGGGCCGGTCCCGCCGGGCGTCTTCGGCTCGCGTGAAGGCACGCCCGAGGGCATCAACCGGGTCACGCACAAGCTCGTCAACGGCCAGCCGGTGCGCCGCACCATCGAGGAGGCCAAGCAGTTGCTCGCCGAGGCCGGCTACCCGAACGGCCGCGAGGCCAAGACCGGCAAGCCGCTGGTGCTGAACTACGACTACCAGCGCACGCCCACGCCGGAGATCAAGGCCGAGCTCGACTGGATGGTCAAGCAGTTCGCCAAGCTCGGCGTGCAGCTCGAGATCCGCGCCACCGACTACAACCAGTTCCAGGACAAGATGCTCAAGGGCAAGCAGCAGATCTTCTGGTGGGGCTGGCTGGCCGACTACCCCGATGCGGAGAACTTCCTGTTCCTGCTCTACGGCCCGAACGCGAAGTTCCCGACGCAGGGCGAGAACGCGGCGAACTACAGCAACCCGGAGTACGACCGCCTGTACCGCATCATGCAGACGCTGGAGGATGGGCCCGAGAAGCAGAAGACCATCGACCAGATGGTGGCCATCGTGCGTGAGGATTCGCCCTGGGCCTGGGGCTACTGGCCCTATGTGGCGCTGGCTTTCCAGCCCTGGGCGCACAACGGCAAGCCAAGCATCCTGGTGCGCGACCTGGCCAAGTACTACCGCATCGACCCGGCCATGCGCGTGGCCAAGCAGGCCGAGTGGAACCACCCGGTTCGCTGGCCGCTGGCGCTGATCGCGCTGGCACTGGCGCTGCTGGTGGGGCTGGCCTGGCGCGGCTACCGCGTGCGCCAGCTCGCCACCGCGAAGCCGAAGAACGCCGGCGCCGTCGCGGCCGCCTCGACGGGCACCTGACCATGCTGAACTACCTGATCCGCCGCATCGGCTACGGGGTGCTGATCCTCATCGGCGTCAACCTCTTCACCTTCGTGCTGTTCTTCACCGTCAACACGCCCGACGACATGGCGCGGCTGAACATCGGCGGCAAGCGCGTCACGCAGGACCAGATCGAGAAGTGGAAGGCCGAACGCGGCTACGACAAACCCCTGTACTGGAACAAGAAGGAAGAGGGCGCCGCGAAGCTGACGAAGACCATCGTCTGGGAGCGCTCGGTGTCGCTGTTCGCGCTGCAGTTCGGCCGCTCCGACGCGCGCAACGCCATCGACATCGGCTACGAGATCAAGACGCGAATGGGGGTGAGCCTGCAGCTCGCCTTGCCCTTGTTCATCCTGCAGGTCTTCGCGAGCACGGCCTTCGCGCTGCTGCTCGTGTTCTTCCGCAACTCGCGGATCGATTTCTGGGGCGTGGTGCTGTGCGTGCTGATGCTGTCGATCTCCAGCCTCTTCTACATCATCGTCGGCCAGTACATGTTCTCGCGCGTGCTGCGGCTGGTGCCCATCAACGGCTACGCGCCGGGGCTGGACGCGGTCAAGTTCCTCATCCTGCCGATCCTGCTGTCGCTGCTGGCGCGGCTGGGCGGCGAGGCGCGGCTGTACCGCGCGATGTTCCTCGAGGAGATCGGCAAGGACTACGTGCGCACCGCGCGCGCCAAGGGCCTGTCGGAGGCCGTGGTGCTGTTCCGCCACGTGCTGAAGAACGCGCTGATCCCCATCATCACCAGCGCCGGCTCCTACCTGCCCTACGTGTTCCTCGGCAGCCTGGTGTTCGAGAGCTTCTTCGGCATCCCGGGCCTGGGCGCCTTCGTGATCGAGGCGATCACGGGGCAGGACTTCGCCATCGTGCGCTCGATGGTCTTCCTCGGCGCGCTGCTGTACATCGCCAGCTACGTGATCATCGACCTGACCTACACCTGGGCCGATCCGCGCGTGCGGCTGTCCTGAGAAGAACGAGAAGACCATGCCGAAGATCGTCCTGCTCTGGACCGACGTCGTGCTGTACGCGATGCTGCTCGCGCTGGCCTGGTATGGCTGGCGCATTCGCGTCAACGACAACCTGCGCGCCAACTGGTGGAAGGTGCTGCGCGACCCGGCGGCCTTCTCGGCGGCCATCGTGCTCGCGCTGTTTGCCCTGGTGACCGCGGCCGACAGCGTGCACTTCCGCCGTGCGCTGGCGCCTTCGGCCGGCGCACCGGCGGGCACGCAGACCTTCTACGCCACCTCGACCGAAAGTCTGCTCGACCTGATGCTCTCTCGCCAGGTCGCGATGCGCGAGACCGGCTACTCGGAGCCGCTGGCCTACCTCGGCCTGACCAAGGAGCCGCTGGAGGTCGACGGCAAGCTCAAGCGCGACTTTCCGCGGCTGAAGCACGCAGGCGCGCACCTCACCGACCCTGAGAGCCAATGGGCGGGCGACGTGACGCAGCGTGCCCTGGCCGGCGCAACCGGCGGCCTGCTCGTGGCCGCGCTGATCGCTCTGGCCACCGGCGCGCTGATGAGCCGCACGCATGGCGGCCTCGGTGCGGCGCTGCGCGACATCGCGGCCGATCGTTCCGACCTGCCGCTGCGTGCCGCCTTGCTGACGGTGGCCGTGGTGTGCCTGATCGGCGGCGCCGTGGTGGGCCTGATGGGCCACTACCACGTGTTCGGCACCGACCGCACCGGCAACGACGTGCTCTACCAGGCGCTCAAGAGCGTGCGCACGGCCTTCGTGATCGGCACGCTGGCCACCGTGGCCACGCTGCCCTTCGCGGTGGTGCTGGGCGTGCTCGCAGGCTACTTCCGCGGCTGGGTCGACGAGGTCATCCAGTACCTCTACACCACACTCAGTTCAGTGCCCAATGTGCTGCTGATCGCCGCCTGCGTGCTGATGGTGCAGGTGTTCCTCGACAAGAACCCCGATCTCTTCGAGACCGGCCTGGAGCGATCGGACCTGAAGATCTTCCTGCTCTGCGTGATCCTCGGTCTCACCGGATGGGCCACGCTGTGCCGCCTGGTGCGCGGCGAGACGCTCAAGCTGCGCGAGCTCGAGTTCGTGCAAGCCGCCACCGCCTTCGGCGTGAGCCACGCGCGCATCATGTCGCGCCACATCGCGCCCAACGTGATGCACCTGGTGCTCATCACCACGGTGCTGAGCTTCTCCGACCTGATCCTCTACGAAGCCGTGCTCACCTACGTCGGCGTGGGCGTCGATCCTTCGATGAACAGCTTCGGCGGCATGATCAACCTGGCGCGCAGCGAGATGAGCCGCGACCCGGTGGTCTGGTGGAGCTTCGCCGCAGCGTTCGGCTTCATGGTCACCCTGGTGCTGGCCGCCAACCTGTTTGCCGACGGCGTGCGCGACGCGTTCGACCCGCGCGCCCGCAGCTTCCGCCCGCGCTTCAAGCGCAGCATCGCCTGAGGCGCCCGCACATGCTGAAGATCGACGATCTCAAGGTGGCGCTGGACGCCGATGCGGGGCTGGTGCGTGCCATCGACGGCCTGAGCCTGGCGATCCGCCGCGGCGAGACCTTTGCGCTGGTGGGCGAGTCCGGCTGTGGCAAGAGCATGACTGCGCTGGCGCTGATGCGGCTGCTGCCCGAGAACGGCGGCATCACCGACGGGCGCATCCTGCTCGAGGGGCACGATGTTCTGGGCCTGCCAGAGTCTAGCATGCGCGCGGTGCGCGGCGGGCGAATCGGCATGATCTTCCAGGAGCCGGCGACCAGCCTGAACCCGGTGATGCGCGTGGGCGATCAGATCGTCGAGGCCATCGAGAGCCACACCGAACTGCGCGGCGACGCGGCGCGCGCCAAGGCGATCGAGTGGATGGGCAAGGTCGGCATCCCCGAGCCCGAGCGCCGCATCGACGAATACCCGTTCCGCCTGTCCGGCGGCCAGAAGCAGCGCGTGATGATCGCGATGACGCTGGCCTGCGAGCCCGACTTCCTGATCGCCGACGAGCCGACCACGGCGCTGGACGTGACCATCCAGGCGCAGATCCTCGACCTGCTCAAGCAGCTCCAGAAGGAGCAGGGCATGGGCATGCTGCTCATCACGCACGACCTCGCGGTGGTGTCGGGCATGGCGCAGCAGGTCGCGCTCATGTACGCCGGGCAGATCGTCGAGGTGGCCAGCGCGGCCGACTTCTTCTCCTCGCCGCGCCACCCCTACGCACGCCTGCTGCTGCGCGCCTTGCCCGACACCAGCAAGCGCGGCGGGGCGCTCGCCGCCATCGGCGGCACGGTGCCGCCGCTGTGGCAGGAGTTCACCGGCTGCCGATTCGCACCGCGCTGCGACCGTGCCTTCGACGCGTGTCACCACACGCTGCCGGCGATGGAGCAGGCCGGAGCCACTGGCGTACGCTGCCTGCTCTACCGCGAGGGCGCCGATGCCACGGCTTCGCCAATCCCTGGCGAAGCGGCGGCGCGGGCAGACGTGCGCCGCATCGAAGGCATCGAGACGGCATTGCTCGAGGTGCGGGATCTGTCGGTGCGTTTCCCGATTCGCAAAGGCTTGCTGCAGCGCACCGCGGGCGCGTTCGTCGCGGTGGACGGTGTGTCCTTCGCGATACCCGCTGGCCGCACGCTGGCACTGGTCGGTGAATCCGGTTGCGGCAAGACAACCACCGGCAAGGCGATCGTCCAGTTGCTGCGCCACCAGGCCGTGATCGGCGGCCAGGCCTTGTTCCAGGGGCAGGATCTCTTCACGCTGCAGGGCGATGCGTTGCGTGAGGCACGGCGCGCCGTGCAGATCGTGTTCCAGGATCCGTTCGCCTCCCTGGACCCGCGCATGCGCGTCTTCGACATCCTCGAAGAGGGCCTGATCGCGTTGCGCCCCGACATGGCCGCGGCGGCACGCCGCGAGCGGCTGCACACGCTCGTCGACCAGGTCGGGTTGAGGCGCGAAGCCTTGCAGCGCTACCCCCACGAGTTCTCCGGCGGCCAGCGCCAGCGCATCGCCATCGCACGTGCGCTGGCAGTCGAACCGCGGCTGATCGTCTGCGACGAGCCGACCTCGGCGCTGGACGTGTCGGTGCAGGCGCAGATCCTGAACCTGCTGCGCGACCTGCAGCGCGAAACCGGCGTGTCGTATCTCTTCATCACGCACAACATCGGCGTGGTCGAGTACATCGCCGACCGCATCGCGGTGATGCAGCGGGGCCGCATCGAGGAGCAGGGCAGCGTCGAGCAGGTGCTGGGCACGCCGCAGACGGCCTACACACGCACGCTGCTGGCGGCCGTGCCGCGCATCGCCTTGCCGATGGCGGGTTGAGCCGCGCAGCGGCTGCGGCCGAGGCAAGAAAAAAGGGGCCGCTTTCGCGGCCCCTTGTCATTGACGAAGCGCTGATCAGCGCAGGCGGATCGCGTCGGCCTCCAGGCCCGCATTGCGGCGGTACATCAGGAGCAGACCCCGCTCGCTGCTGGTGGTGTCAGGCTGCGTGGTCGACGTCACGCCGACCCAGGCCGCGCTCCTCGGTGCAACCGAGTTGAACGGACCACCGACCACGCCAAAGCGCTCGCTGCCCGGCGTGAAGAGCATGCCCTCGATCGCGTCGCTCGTGATGCCGGAGAAGTAGTTGTCGTAGGCATACACGCTGAAGCTGATCGTCTGACCGGCAACAACGCCAATCGCCGCTGCCGGGAGGGTCATGATCATGTTGCCGGAGTTCAGATCGGCATCGGCGTAGAAGAATGCCGAACCGGCAGCTGCACCGGCCTTCTGAACGAACACCAATGTCTGCCCGGTCACTGCGAAGCCGCCGTTCTCGCCGTTGAAGACGAAATAGTCGACCACGCCGTCGCCGTTGGTGTCGATGTCCACCTCGAAGCCCGCCGGGTAGGCGGGGTGCGCCCTGCGACCGTTGGTGTTGATCGCAAACTCCAGGTAATCCGCACCGGCCAGGCTGGCCGGCAGGAAGCGCACGCCCACCGAGCGCAGGTCGATCACCGCCTGGTTGGAGCCCGGGCCGGGGATCTCGCTGTTCGGAATCTTCGCGCTCTGGCCGGTCAGCGAGAACACGTCGTAGTCCGAAACCTCGACACCCTTGTTGTCCAGATAGAGCGTACCGCCCGAACTGCTGCGGTCCGTCAAGGTGGACTTCGTGGCAGCCGCCTTGCGGGGCAGCACGTGCCAGGGCACGGTCACGCGCTCAGCGTCGACTTGCAGCGTCAGGTAGCCGTCGTACTCGGGCCCATTGAGCGCCGCGCCGGTACCGCCCAGCGAACCGCCGTTGAGCCCCCACGTCGGCAGCTTGGACGGATCGATCACCAGCTTCACGTCGATTTCCGCGCTTCCCTTGGCTCCGACATAAGCGAACGACGGTGCGAGCACGCGCACTGCGCCGCTGGCCTCGTCGTCTGCGTAGCGGAAGGCCGACGAGACGCGGTAGGCGCGGCTGGCCTTCGAGAGGTTCTCGATGCGCAGCTTCTTCGTGACCACCAGCGTTTCGGGCACATCCACCGTGCCGAACGACAGCGAGGCCGACTTCGACTCGCGGTTGTAGGCCAGCGTGGTGAGCGTCAACGCCCGATCGACGCGCATCTCACCCGCGCCGATGCGCGTGATCGGTGCGAGTTCTCCCGGAAGCAGTGCGGGGTTGGTGTAGATCGTCGTCTCGGCGCTGTTCATCAGCATCGCCTTGATCTGCTCGGGCTTCCGGTTCGGGAAGGCCTGCAGCAGCAGGGCTGCACCGCCCGACACCATCGGCGCTGCACCGGAGGTGCCACCGAACACCGTTTCGCCCGTGCCCGTGCCGGCTTCTGCCGACAGCGAGGCGCCAGGCGCACCGATTTCCGGCTTGATGGCCTGGGTGCTCATCGACGGACCGCGCGACGAGGTGGCCGCCATGCTGCCGATCAGCGCAATGCCGGAGGCCGGCGAGATCGTGACGTTCACCGGCGCCGCGATGTTGGCCTTGATGCGCGACGACAGCGACTGCTGAATGACCATCGAGGGCACGAAGGTGTCACCACCACCGTACGAGAACGACACGGCATCGCCCGCGGCGACGAGGCCGATCAGCACTGCCGTCGCACCGTCCTTGGCGGCACGGTCGATCTTCAGGCTGACGGAACAGCCCCCGCGATCGATCAGGGCGACCTTGCCTTGCGGGCTGGTCACGACCGGATCGGCCGGCGAGCCTGCCGAAACGCTCCCTGCCGGGCAGCCGCGCCCGTAGAACACCACGTCGCCGGAGACGGCGGCATTCACCGGCGCCCAGTCCATGGTCTGCGTGTTGGCATACGTGCCGGCAATCGCGGCCGGCGAATTGACCACCAGCGGGATCGCCACGGCTCCCGGCACTTCGGTCTGCGCGACGCTGATCACCCCGGGGGCGATCGAAGGCGAGCCGACGACGTAGGGCTTGTTGGCACTGTTGCCGGCGGACGTGACCACGACGACGCCCAGCCGCACCGCGTTGGTGGCGGCCTGCGTCAGATCGTCTTCGGTCTGGCCGTATGACGAGCCGAGCGACATGTTGATGACATCGACAGCATCGCTGGTGTCACCGTCGCCGTTCGGGTCGAGCGCGAAGTCCATGCCCTGCAGCAGTGCGATGCCGCTGCACGACGTGGCGACGGCGCTGCAGACCTTGACGGCCATCAGCTTGGCGCCGGGCGCGACGCCCTTGTGCGCGCCGTCGGCACTTTGGCCGGCGATGATGTCGCCCACGTGCGTGCCGTGGCCTTCGAGGTCGATCGGGTCGGGATCGCCGACCTCCGGGGAGTTCGGCCAGGATTCACCGACGAAGTCGTATCCGCCGATGACCTTGGCGGTCGGGAACAGACCGTCCAGCGTCGTGTTCCTCGGGTCCGACGTGGCCGTGCCGTATGCGTCCGTGTAGGCGGCGTCCGTGCCCGCGCCACCGAGGTTGCGGTGCGTGTAGTCGATGCCCGAATCGAGCACCGCGACGACGACACCGGTGCCGTCGACACCGCGCGATTGCGCGGCGGTGGCGCCCACATAGGGCACCGTGGCGGAGAGATCCAGTTCGTAGTTCATGACGGGCCGCACCTTGGCGACGCCGGACAAGGAGGCCACCTGGGTCAGCTGCGAGGCATCGATGCTCACCGCGATCGCGTTGTGCGCGGTCTGCACGCGAGCCAGCTCCTTGCCTCCGAGCGCGCTCAGCTGGCCGGACAAGGCGCCCTGCGTTTCGCTGATGCGCAGCTTATGAGCGCTCACGCCAGCGCGCAGCGCCGAGGCGGACTTGATCGCCATGCGATCGGAGGCGAGCGAAACGTCGGCTTCCGCCAGCGCGGCACGCTGCGCGGCCACCGAGTTCTGCTCGAGAGACACCCACACCCTGACCTGGCCTTGCGCGCCGCGCAGGCGCGCGTCGATCCGGCTGGCGACCACGCCCTCTGGCGCTGCAGTCCGATAGCTGGACGCGGCCTGTTGTGCACCTGCCTGGCTGCCGTCACCGGGCGCTGCGCCCGACGAATCCCCGCCGCCGCAGGCAACGAGCAGCCAAGCTGCTGCGCCCACCGCCAAGGGTGATAAGAGTCTGTTCACGTGGACCTCCAGAAGATTTTTTTCGAGGGCAGCACCCGATGAGTGCCGGTCGGGTTGGCGATCGACTTGCAGGCGGATCACCTGACAAAAGTCACGATCGACCCCGACCAGCCACTGGATCACGCCAGATGTCGTGCGTCAACGGGGTTGTGTCCTAGCTTCACGTGCCCCCCCCTGTTTGGGGTGGGTGCAGCGAGCGGGCAGGGCGCACGCTCTTCACGCCTTCGATGGCGCGCACCGCATCGAGGCGCGTGCTGTCGATCCGCACTGCGATCGCGTTGCCGTTGGCGCGAATCCGGGCGAGCTCGATGCCACCCAGCCGAGCCAGGGTCTCTCCGACTCGATCCTGTTGTGAAGCGACACGTTCGCGCTGGCGCGCTGCTGCAGAAGCCGCGACGGCGGCAGCGGGAGGTTCTTCGGTGAGCTCGACCCAGACCTCGACGGTACGGCCACCGGAGGCAAGGCTGCCAGTCGCTGCGCCTGTGGCCACTGCGAGGGTGAACCAGCGGCGGGTCAGATCGAGCATCGGCATGCGGGGGACGTTCGAGTGGGGCGGGCTAGTCTGGCATGGCCGTCATGCGCGCAAGCGCCGCGACACGCGTGTGCATGTTGCACACAGCCAACGACGCGGCGTGAGGATCCTAGGGAGATGCACCTAGCTGCGCAGTGAGTCTCGGCCGGCGACGCGGACGAAGTGCCATCGCGTCGTCCTCGGCAAACCCGCGCTGCCAGCGGCTTTGAGCACGATCGTTCGATGCCGCCGCGCCGCACCGCGCCGCACCGTTACCAGCCGGTTCAAGGAAACCCCTAGACGGTCTGGAGGGTGCCTGTGGTGACAATTCTTTTACATGTCTTCGCAGACGGGTCGCAGCAGCCTTACAGAGGCGGCATGTGTCTTGCTCGGAGCTGGGTCTATCGATCAACCTTTCACCGCTTTCACAGGAGATCACATGTTCAGAAGAACCAAAGTGTGTTCCGCCGTGCTCGTCGCTTTCGGCGGCACACTGGCACTCGGCGCTGCCCCGGCCTTCGGCCAGCAGACGCTCGACCGCGTCGAGATCACCGGCTCGTCGATCAAGCGCATCGACGTCGAGGGCTCTCTGCCCGTGCAGACCGTCACCCGCGAAGACATCGAGCGCAGCGGCGTGACCAGCACGGAGCAACTGCTGCAAAGCATCACCGCCGCATCGAGCGCGGGCGGCACGGCCAACGCCACCGGCGCCGGCTCATCGACCTACGGCCTGGCCACGATCTCCCTGCACGGCCTGGGTGAAGAGCGCACCCTGGTGCTCGTCAACGGTCGTCGCCTGGCGATCTTCGCCAACCCGAGCGTTGCCGCGGTGAACGTCAACGTCATCCCGCTGGCCGCCATCGAGCGCGTCGAGGTGGTGAAGGACGGCGCTTCCGGCGTGTACGGTTCGGACGCCATCGCCGGCGTGGTGAACTTCATCCTGAAGAAGGACTACCAGGGCCTCGAGCTGAACGTCTCCACCGGCACGCCCACGCGCGACGGCGGCGGCCAGAACCACGGCGTGTCCGTGGTCGGCGGCATCGGCAACCTGCAGAAGGACCGCTACAGCATCACCTTCTCGGCCTCGCTGGAGAAGGACTTCCCGCTGTTCGCGAAGGACCGCAAGTTCGCCGCCACCGGCAACCAGTTCCCGTACATCGTCTCCGGCGCCACCGGCCAGGGCAATATCGAGGGCGGCATCGACGCCACGACTGGTGTCACGGTACCTGGCTTCGGTGCGTCGCCGGGCACTGGCTTTGGCAATCCACTGGCTCGCGCCAATCAGTGCGAGTCGATCAACATGTTCTTGAACCCGACGGTTAGCCGCAACGGTACTGCCACTGGAGCACCGTCGGATGGCCCCAGCTACTGCACGTTCGACAGCAATACGTTCGTCGGACTGCTGCCCAAGCGTGACTTGATCAATCTCACGGCGAATGGTGCCGTGAAGGTCAGTGACGCAGTCGAACTTTTCGGCGACGTACTGTTCTCGAAGAGCACGGTGACGCAGCGTTTCCAGCCGAGCCCGGTTCGTCGCAGCTTCCTACTGACCGATGGCGAGTTCGCCAATCAAGGTGTGGTGCCAGCGCTCATCCTGCAGCCGACCAATCCGAACTACGCTACGGCAACTCAGTACCTTCAGGCCATCGCGGCCGATACATCGCTGAACGCCACGGTGCGCCAGCGCGCCGCCGACCTGGTGACGGCAAATTCTCCGCTGGCCATAACGGCACGCGTCTTCGACTTTGGCCTGCGCACCAGTGAGGACGAGAGTGAGCAGACCCGCCTGGTCGTCGGCTCGCGTGGCACGCTGTTCGGACTCGACTATGAAGTTGCGGCGGCACACAATGAATCGAAGACGTCCGGCACCGTGCCCGACGGCTACTTCTCGCAGGTGGCTTATGCCTCCGTGATCAACAATCCGGCCAACGACTGGAACCCGTGGTCGCTGACCCAATCGGCTTCGTTCAATGCCGCGTTGGCGGCGGCCGGTGCCAAGTACACCGGCGGCACCATCGAGGCCAAGTCGACGGCCGACGGTATCGATGGCAAGATCACCGGTGAACTCGGCAAGCTCCCTGGCGGCACCGTGCAGTACGCCCTCGGCGCGGCCTATCGTCAAGAGAAGCTGCAGACCACGCCGAGCGCGGCTCTGGGCACCGGCGACATTGCCGGCCTGGGCGGCGCCACGGCACCCGTCGACGTGAAGCGCAAGGTGGCTTCGGTGTTCGCCGAGCTGCTGCTGCCGATCTCCAAGACCCTGGAAGGGACGCTGGCCGTGCGCGGCGACAAGTACTCGGTCGTCGGCGACTCGACCAACTACAAGGCAGCGCTGTCGTGGAGGCCGAACCAGACCTTCCTGGTGCGCGGCTCGGTCGGCACCAGCTTCCGCGCCCCGTCGCTCATCGACCTCTACACGCCCGTGACGCTGGGCACGTCCGAGCAGTTCGACGACCCGTTCACCGGCGAAACCGACCTGCAGGTGAATGCGCTGAACGGCGGCAAGTCCGATCTGAAGCCGGAGAAGTCGCAGCAGGAAACCCTCGGCATCGTGTTCCAGCCGACGCCGAACTTCTCGGCCGCGGTCGACTTGTTCAACGTGCGTGTCAAGGACTACATCCAGACCCCCTCGGCGCAGCTGATCGTCTCGCGCTTCCGCGCGGGAGATCCGGCCTATGCCAACCTGGTGACTCTGGATAGCACCGGCAGCGTTACTGAGATCAACCAGTTGCTGTCCAACACCGGTGGCTCCACGGTGCGAGGCCTCGACGTCGACCTGCGCTACAGCGAGAACGTGGCCGACGGCAAGTTCTCGGCGCGCCTGTTCGGCACCTACATGCTGAAGTTCGACGAAACCACCCCGAGCGGCGCGATCTCGCACCGCGTGGGCACCATCGTCGACCCGGCCGGCAACCCGGTTTCGGGTGCGGACAACGGCGGCGTGGTGCTGCGCTGGAAGCATGCGCTGACCGGTACCTACTCGACCGGCGCATGGGCCTTCACCGCGACGCAGAACTTCGCCAGCGGCTACGAAGCCGGGCGCAATGCGATCGACAACGACCGCAACTTCATCCCGAGCTTCTCGACCTACGACGCCAACATCACCTACACGGGCATCAAGAACCTGCGTCTGGCGATCGGTGCGCGCAACCTGTTCGACAAGAATCCTCCGGGAGTCTTCACGCCGGTCAGCAACCAGTTCCAGGGTGGCTATGACATCACGCAATACGATCCGCGCGGCCGGTTCGTCTACGTGGCGGCAGGCTACAAGTTCTGGTAGGCCCCCGAGCCAATCGCCTGGTTGACCGTTCATGCCCGCGGGTCACGAGCCCGCGGGCATTTTGTTGAACTCGATAGCCTGTCAACCAAGGCAGCGCATGGGCCTTGACGCCGCCACTTCGACTCTCTTTGACGCGCGGCTTCTTCAGCAGAGCGCGCTCATTCCGGACTCGTCCGAATGCATGGGCTCGCCGAGCCATTCACGTTGATCGTCGAGCGCTCGAACGCTTCACGAGAGTTGGTTTGCTGAGCCGCTGAGAATTCGGCCTATAGATTGAAACGCTGTTTCGAAAGTGGGGCAAACTACAGGTCGAACAGGCTGCGAGCCCGCTAGACTCCTGCCTGTTCCGCTTTGCTCGCCGGCCATGAGCCGGAGAGCAAATGCAGTCATCTGTTAGTCCGCGTCCGAACTGGAGATCCCAGGACATGAATTTTGCCCAGCGACAGCGGGACCCGAGGAAACACCTCACCGGCATCGCCGCTGTCATCCTGTTTCACGGCTTCATCGTGTACGCACTGGTGACCGGCCTGGCCAAGAAGGTGGTCGACGTCGTGCGAGCACCCATCGAGACCAAGGTCATCGAAGAGATCAAGAAGCCGCCGCCCCCTCCCGAGATCGTGGTGCCGCCGCCTCCGAAGCTGGAAGCTCCGCCACCGCCGTTCATCCCGCCGCCAGAGGTGCAGATCGCGACACCTCCGCCTCCCCAACCGACCATCACGGCCGTCACGCCCACGCCGCCTCCGGCGCCGGTGGTGATCGCTCCTGCGCCTCCGCCAGTGGTGGCCGCACCCGCACCGCCACCGCCCGCCGCCCCCGTGGTCGCGTCGGCCGGCGTGGTTTGCCCTGGCTACCAGGAAAAGGTGAAGGAAGCCGGGTTCCCGCGCGAGGCCAATCGTGCCGGCCTCACCCGCGGCGAGGCCTTGATCGAATTCACCGTCGGTCCCGGCGGCGAGATCAAGAACGTGAAGGTCGTGCAGCAGACCCATCCGATCTTCGGCCGCTATTCAGCCAAGGCGGTCGAAGAGGTCAAGTGCGTCGGACAAGGTCACGACGTCGCCGGTGTCCGCATTCCCTTCGTCTACCGATTCGACTGAGTCCGGCCCCATCCCGGCCCAAGCTCACACGCATCCATTTCTGCATCCCAGAAAGAGAATCAACATGTCATTCAACAAATCCATCGTCGCCCTCGTCTTCACGCTGATCGTCGGCCTGCTGCCGCAGCTCGGCTTCGCACAGGCTTCCGCGCCCGAGGCCACTCCGGCCGCAGCCGCGCCCGCACCGGTGGCGGCACCAGCGCCCGCGCTCGTTCCGACCGTCACCAAGGAGACCGTCGACAACCCCTACGGCCTGAAGGCCCTGTGGGCCCAGGGTGACTTCGTCGCCAAGGGCACGCTGATCATCCTCGTCATCATGAGCATGGGCAGTTGGTACATCCTGGTGACCAAGCTGTACGAGAGCATCAAGGTCAGCGGCGAGGCCAAGGCGGCGCGCGCCGGCTTCTTCAAGGCGTCCAGCATCCGCGAAGGGGCCAGCAAGCTGAAGGAGGGCAGCGCATTCCGCTTCATCGCCGAGACCGGCATCGACGCCGGCGAGCACCATGAAGGCGCGCTCACCGAGAACATCGACCGCAACACCTGGGTGACGATGAGCGTGCAGCGCGCCGAGATCGGAAGAGCGTCGTGTAGGGAAAGAGTGTTCTCTTCCGTGTAG
>ERZ795061.1761-NODE-1761-length-20719-cov-7.927265_pt1 | contig 20719 bp, 15 predicted proteins | sample MGYA00375145_ERZ795061 | MGnify/ENA primary metagenome ERZ795061 (study PRJEB30190, sample SAMN05720144) | anaerobic digester metagenome | isolation source: active sludge of municipal wastewater-treating anaerobic digesters | place: USA | collected 2014-12-22 ... | reverse complement strand
GGACTAACTGATGAGGAAGCCCTCCAGCGCATAAGGGAAACTAAAACACCACCACCCCGCAGTCCACTCGTCACAGATTTATTTTTGTTGTTGGGTCAGTTTAAAAGTCCGTTGGTACTGATTCTGATTTTTGCAGTCATACTTGCATCAGCCCTAGGCGAATACACCAATTCATTTATTATTCTTGGTATCATCCTGTTAAGCGGACTATTGGGTTTCTGGCAAGAACGAAATGCAAGCCGTGCATTACAACAATTACGTGCCATGGTACAGGTAAATGCTACTGTGATGCGAGGAGGGAATGTGAAAGATGTATCAGCATCGGAAGTCGTGCCGGGCGACATTGTGCTTCTCAATGCTGGTGATATTATTCCAGGAGATTGCGTCTTGCTGGAATCAAATGACTTACATGCTAACGAGGCGGCACTTACGGGTGAATCGTTTCCTGCCGAAAAAATTCCGGGCGTATTAGTACAAGATACGACATTGAGCAACAGGAAGAATAGCGTGTTCCAGGGAACCAGTGTTGTTAATGGCACCGCGAAAGTGCTGGTGGTGTACACCGGTTCGCATACTGAATTTGGAAAGATATCAGCCGAACTGGGCATGCACCAGCCCGAAACCTCGTTCGAAACAGGCATCAAGAAATTCGGCTATATGATCATGCGGGTTACTGTCGTACTCTCGCTGCTCATCCTGATCATCAATATATTTCTGGGCAAGGCGGTAAGTGATTCTGTCCTTTTTGCATTGGCGCTAGCTGTGGGTATGGCACCTGAACTGTTGCCGGCCATTGTTACGATCACGCTATCGGCTGGAGCAAAACGGATGGCGGAGAAAAAAGTAATCGTCAAGAAATTATCTTCCATACAAAACCTGGGTTCGGTAAATATCTTCTGTTCTGATAAAACCGGAACGCTGACTGAAGGAATTGTAAAAGTGCAAGGCACGGTAGATGGTGAAGGTAATCACTCGGATAGGGTAAAGACATTTGCTTACCTGAATGCCAGGTTCGAAACAGGTTTTACCAATCCACTGGATGAATCTATCCGCAATCTTCCTGATGTGAACATCGAGGGTTACGAAAAGGTAGACGAAGTGCCTTATGATTTTATCCGGAAGCGCCTCAGTATCGCTGTAAGTTTTCAAGACAAGCACTATCTCATTACAAAAGGGGCAGTTAAAAATATTCTGGAAGTGTGTGTATCTGTAGATCTGGCCAATGGTGAAAACGTTCTGATCCACCAGGTAGAAGAGAAAATCAAACACACGCAACAGCAATACAGTGCACAGGGATTTAGAACTCTTGGTATTTGTTATAAAGACATTACGGGTGATCCCATCATTAATAAAGATGATGAAACGGGAATGAGTTTTTTAGGATTCATTGTTTTATCTGATCCGCTTAAAGCAGGTATAAAAGAAACCATTCAAGAATTAAGAGAATCTGGAATTACATTTAAACTGATCACAGGCGACAATCAATTGGTAGCAACCCATGTTTGTGCTCAAATTGGTTTGAATGCGGAAATAATTACTGGCAACGACTTGCGAGCGATGAGCGATGAAGCCCTTGCCATGAAGGTAAAAGAAGTAGACGTGTTTGTTGAAACGGAACCAAATCAGAAAGAACGATTGGTTAGAGCAATGCAAAAAGCCGGCAATGTAGTTGGCTACATTGGTGATGGCATCAACGATGCATCTGCTTTAAAGGCAGCTGACGTAGGTATTTCGGTTGACACAGCCGTGGATGTTGCCAAAGAAACAGCTGATATCGTATTACTGGAGAAAGATCTTGAAGTACTTCACGATGGAATCCTGGAGGGAAGAAAAACATTCATCAACACCTTAAAGTATGTCTTTATTACCACCAGTGCGAATTTCGGGAACATGATCAGCGTGGCGGCTACCTCTTTATTCTTACCCTTTCTGCCGCTGCTACCAAAACAAATTTTGCTCCTCAACCTGCTTAGCGATCTTCCAGCCATGGCCATTTCATCAGATAGCGTAGATGCGGAACAACTTACCAGGCCGCGTAAGTGGGATACAAAACTTATTCAGAAGTTTATGATTGTATTTGGCATTGAGAGTTCGTTGTTCGACTTGCTTACATTTGGTGTTTTGCTTTGGTTTTTTAAGACTAGCCCGGAGCGTTTTCAGACAGGTTGGTTTTTGGAATCAGTAGCTACTGAAATTCTGATTCTACTGGTTATTCGCACACAACGAACATTTTTGAAAAGCAAACCAGGCAAGCATCTGCTTTATGCTGTGCTTTTTGTAGGAACGGTTACCATTATCCTTCCCTATTTGCCCTTTGCAGATTTTCTTGGACTTAGTCCACTGCCCTTGCCAATGGTGGCAGGGATGATTTCTATTGCATTGTTATATGCGTTGGTGGCAGAATTTACCAAGCACTACTTCTTCAAAAGGATAAAATTTTAGTTTGCAAGAGACTAATTGAAATTGATATTCTTAAGTTTGTTAAGATGAATGACAGGGACAGCGTAAACAAAGATTTAATTTTGAGAGAGAAGTTGGCATTACAACGAACTGTACTTGCTAATCAATCAACGTTTCTGGCGTTCTTAAGAACTTCCATGTACTTTCTGATTGCTGGCCTAAGCATAAAGAACGTTCTTCTAATAGAAAATGGATTAATAATCCAGATCGTATTGTTTTCTACATCGTTCATCTTGCTTACCTATGGCATAATCAATTACTTAGTACACAGAAGCAAAATCAATAATAGTGAAGTCCATATCGGCCATTATAGGGATGAGTATGAGAAAAAATAACCCGTATGGTAATGATCAAAAATTCTCACCTCATAGACCACTAGACTTAAAATTCTCTCGAAATCGATTGATAGAGCCAGATAATATTTAATCAGGATCCACTCAACTCGCAAATTACCCGCCTTATCTTTGCAGCTTTCCTGATGACGCGAAACCGATACATACTTCTTATTCTTATTCTCGGGTCGCTCTCTACCATCAGTCCATTTTCTATTGATATGTACTTGCCGGGGTTTCCGGCCATTGCCTCTGAGTTGGGTGTTAGTATCTCACAAGTGCAGTTATCGCTTACCGCCTATTTGTTAGGGATTGCCGTGGGTCAGCTTTTATACGGACCTATGCTTGATCGCTTTGGCCGAAAGAAGCCCTTATATGTTGGGTTGGTAATTTATATAATCAGTTCTTTCTTGTGTGCCTTGTCCACCTCGCTGGACACTTTGATTGCCATGCGATTCCTTCAGGCGTTAGGGGGTTGTGTAGGCATGGTAGCTGCACAGGCATTTGTGCGCGATCTTTTTCCGATGCGTAAAACCGCGCAGGCATTTTCATCCATCATTTTAGTGATTGCCGTGTCGCCCATGATCGCACCAACAGTGGGCGGGTATATTACGGTCGCCTTCGGCTGGCATGCTGTGTTTATTATACTCGCACTATTAACGCTACTCATTTTATTGGCTACGTATTTCTTATTGCCGGAAGGAAAAAAGGCTGACCCGGAAATTTCATTAAAGCCTGAATCTATTCTGCGTAATTTCATTTTGGTGATGAAGCAACCTCAGTTTAGTATTTATACGTTAACGAGTGGTATCGCAACATCAGCAACATTTGCTTACATCGCGGCATCGGCTGATGTTTTCCTGAATCTATACAAAGCAACAGAGCGTGAGTACGGTTGGATCTTTGCCTTTGTGGCCTCGGGATTAATAGGCTCCGCTCAGTTCAATCATTTGTTGTTAAAAAAGTATACCAGTCAGCAGTTGGTAAAGTATGCATTGGCCTACCAAACTGTGATGGGTACGGTGTTAGTGGCTGGTGTCTGGCTCGGTTGGTTTAACATCATCGGCCTTACAGTAATGATATTTATATTTGTACTTGGGCAAGGCCTTATTGGCCCAAATAGTTCGGCCCTGGCCCTCGCACCGTTTTCAAAACATGCAGGGAGCGCATCCTCGCTGTTAGGCAGTTTTCGGATGCTGGTTGGAGGGTTAGTTACCGTATGGGTAAGCACATGGTATAATGGCACTGCTTTACCCATGGTGGTGGTCATGTGGCTGTGTGTAATGAGTGGCATACTCATTCTGGGTTCAGCTAAAGTGACTGTACGCTACCGGGCCCGAAGGCGAATGGTGGAGGATGAACCTTCTGTATTATTGTAGTATTCTTTTAGTAGAATCTAATCTCTTTGTCATCATTCTATCTATAAGTATTTTTGTGGATATTCGCTGAGGTTGATCAGGAAACCGTCAATTGCGTGTTCTTTCAGCGACTGCCTGAATCAGAATTGCAGAGGTTATGAGAAAGAAATATTTGAAATAAATTTATTAGTTATGTCCAATCCTGGCGACCTCAATTGTTATGGAGGTGTACTTCAAATATTGACTAACAATTAAACCTTCGACAAAATGGATGAATTCATTTTAATTTTCAGGCATCAGGACGGCCAAAAACTTGCTTCTCCCGAGCAAATGCAGATCTGGATGAAACAGACTATGGATTGGATTGGCGGTATTGCTGCTCAAAACAAATTCAGTGGTGGTAATGGCTTACCTTTTGACGATGCAAAAGTGGTATGGCCAAATAATGTCGTTACCAACGGACCCTTTGGAGAAATTAAGGAAACTATTGGCGGGTATATTATTGTGAAAGCAGATTCTGTAGAAGAAGCCGTAGAGTTTGCCAAGGGAAGTCCGGTTTTGCAAGGGGATGGGAATAGCGTGGAGGTACGGAAAATTGCGCGCGCTGATGGGGTTCATTGAGAAATAGGGTCTCTAAAGTAATACAGTCATCGCGGCCTTGAGCCGCGATCCCCTTTAATGCAACAGCAAGAATTACTTCCTCATTTGTTCAGAACAGAATTCAGAAAGATAGTAACTGTTCTATCCAGGCATTTTGGTATTGAACACATAGAAGTTGCTGAAGATATTGCCAGCGAAACATTTTTATCCGCTCTTGAAACCTGGACGTATAATGGTCTTCCTGAGAATCCGACAGCCTGGCTTTATACGGTAGCAAAGAACAAAACCAAGAATTTCTTAGCCCGTACTACTCTTTTTGACCAGACGATTGCTAAATCGATAGCATCCTCTATCAGGATTGATGAAACTGAATTAGACTTGTCGGATAAAAATATTACCGATAGTCAGTTACAGATGCTGTTTGCGGTGTGCCATCCTTCCATTTCAACGGAGGCACAAATAAGTTTGGCGCTTCGCATTTTATGTGGCTTTGGAATAGATGAAATCGCAAATGCATTCTTAACAAACCGAGAGACTATAAACAAGCGACTTTTTAGAGCAAAGGAAAAGTTACGACTTGAGAAAGTGGTTATTGAATTCCCTTTGGGGGAGGAAATCAACAACCGGTTAGAGACGGTTCTGACCACATTATACTTGCTTTACAACGAAGGTTATTATTCTGAAAGTAATGATGCTGTTTTGCGTGAGGATCTTTGTTTGGAGGCTATGCGGTTAAACTATCTTCTTATTGAAAATGAACAAACAAATCAGCACAGCGTAAATGCGTTATTTTCCCTGATGTGTTTTCATTCTTCAAGATTTCCCGCACGGAAAAATGGAAGCGGTCAGATGGTATTATATAAGGATCAGGATGATTCACTCTGGAACCAGGAGTTGATAGCAAGAGGCATTTACTTTTTGAAACAGGCCTCGCAGGGTGAGAAATTTTCTAAGTATCACCTGGAGGCCAGCATTGCTTATTGGCATACCATCAAAGCCGATACGAACGAAAAGTGGATGAATATTTTACAACTCTATAACCAGTTGCTCATGATTTCCTATTCACCCATCGCAGCACTTAACAGAACCTTTGCCCTTTCTAAGGTGTACGGAGATCAGGAAGCAATTGGAGAAGCCGAAAAGCTTCAGTTAACAGATAATCACTATTACTTTATCTTGCTGGGCGAACTCTACAAAAACATTGACAAGAATAAAGCAATGGAATATTTGGAAAAAGCTCACTCGTTAGCCCAAACCCAAACGGACAAACAAACAATTCAGATTAAAATGAACGAATTAGCTTAGATTTAATGCCCACCTTTTATATAAGCCCAGTCTTTCTCTTGTTTTAATGTAAGTTCAATAATAGCAGAAGGAACTACAACCACACTGGATAACAAATCTTCCTTTTTGATGTTACGTCTTTTCATGGTGTTGTTGCAAGCCGCAAATACAACTCCTTTGCTGCTCCACTCGGCTACCTGGTTAGTGGCTTTTGATTTAGCAACTATTAACAAATCTAAGCCCGGACCATGACATATCACTTCTACCTGTGCATTGGGCCAGGCCGCCCGAATGTTTTTTACTTGTCCTACCACAGACGCTTGCGAAAGCGAGTCGCTGTCGCTGAATTGCATTACAATTTTGTGTTTTTTTAAATCAACAACACCATCGGTTTGCTGAGCGTATAAAACACTTGTGCCAATAATAGTCAGAATGAAAGTTAGTAGTTTCATGATTATATTTCGTTTATTGTGATCAAGTTAGTAAACTTAACGATTATAAGTTTCTGCTTATCAATGGCCCTTAAAGAATCTGGAAACGTAAGGCAGCGACCTCGTCCTGAATTTATAAGGCAGAAGAAAATTCAAAAGCCCGTTGCTCCATCCAGTTTTCCAACTTAGATAGTAAAGAAAATCCAACATGTCCGCCCCGTGCGGGTGTTTCAAGGTGAATAAAGTCATGATTTTTAGCCAGGTCAAAAGGGTAACAGGCATCTGGCAAAAAAGGATCATTCAATGCATTGATAATGAGCGTTGGAATTTGGATAGCTGGAAGATAAGGACCGCAGGAAGCTTTCATGTAGAAATCATCGGCATCGGCAAAATCATGCAGGGGTGCTGTATAGCGATTATCAAATTCTCGAAATGATTTTATTTTTTCAAAGCCAACTGTAGAAATTTGCTTTGGAAACAGTAAAGATTTAGTCTGCATCTTTACACCGAGTTTTTTAAGAAAGCGATTGAGATAGAATTTGTTTGTTGGCTTCTCCAGTTCGCGTGCACTTGAACCCAAATCGCAAGGAACTGAAAATACTACTGCAGATTTTATGGCTTTAGATACACTGCCTTTTTTTTCACCCAGATATTTTAGGGTCATGCTTCCACCCATACTGAATCCAATGAGTACAATGTGAGAATACTTTTTCTTGATGGCGTGATCGACTACTGCGCCCAGATCTTCAGTGGCACCATGATGATAAAATCGCGGTAAACGATTTATTTCTCCACTACATCCCCGGCAATTCCATGCTAAGGAATCCCAACCGCGTTGAAAGAAGTAGCTAGCCATACCCTTTGCATAATGGCGATCGCTATTACCTTCTAATCCATGTGACACAATCACTAACTTATCTCTATCTTTTGAAAGCCAGTCTAAGTCCAGAAAATCACCATCGATTAACTCGATGCGTTCGCGTTTGTAAGTAGCAGTTACTTTCCTGAAAATGCTTGGCACAATAGTTTCAAGATGCTTGTTGAATAGGTGAAAAGGTGGCTGGTATGGAGATGAAGGTATAAGAGGCATTGAAATCAGGCGTTGAGTATATCGTTGAACTCAGGTGTTTTGTCAAACACTGATTTCGCAAATGGGCACAGGGGAAGAATCTTAATTTGGTTTTTGCGTGCATACTCAACAGCCGCTGTAAAAAGTTTTATGCCGACACCTTTTCCTCTCAGGGCATCCGATACTTCGGTATGATCTATTATGATAAGGTTATCACCCGCTTTCGAATAGGTCATTTCGGCAAGGCGTTCATTATCTCTTTTTATGATAAACGCACCTTTCGAACCATGTTCAATCCGCTCAATATTCATACTCCGAAATTACGATTTATACCGGGCACTTAATATGGTCATAATTACAAACAGAATGGCGACCAGTCCTAGTGATAGGCGTAAGGATTGCAAGTCGGCAATCAAACCGATCAATGGAGGCCCGAATAGAAACCCTGAGTAACCTACAGTAGTTACCATCGCAAGTCCAACTCCCGGAGATAGATCTTTGGTATTACCGGCAATGCTATAAGCAATAGGAACCAAGGAAGAGAGGCCTATACCAGTAATGAACAACCCGAAGATTACTGCATAGGGATGGATAAAGGTGAGTGTGAACAAAAGACCCAGGGTTGAAATCATTCCACAGATAACCATAAGTTTTCGGTCTCCTAATTTTATACGGGCTGAGTCACCAAAAAAACGCCCGATGGTCATGGCTAATGCAAAAGCGGAGAGCCCAATAGGCGCGAGTGCTTTATCAGCGTGTGCAATGTTTTCCATGTAGTTGGTACTCCAGTCGGCCATTGCCCCTTCACCCAGCATGCAGCAGAACGCGATTACTCCAATACTGACCATCGCTGCATTGGGCAATCTAAATGCAGGACCTTCGGCAACTTTGTCTTTGGGTTTATCATGAATGAGGTGATAACGCGCCCATGCGGCACCTAACAAACCGAGCCCGGTAACAATTGCCAGATGAGTAAACAGGGTGGTGTCGAATTTTATAAACAATGCCCCGCAACCGGCACCAGCCACCATACCTACGCTGAACAATGCATGAAAGGAAGTCATGATCGGTTTGCTATGTTGTTGCTCCACCATCACGGCCTGCGAATTCATTGAAACATCCAACATGCCAGCGGTTAGTCCAATGATAAAAAAAATTAAAATCAGTCCGGCTATTCCTGGAAGCACAGGAACCAGCGGTATGAACAGACAATAGACGAACACCGAGAAGATTGTTATGCGCCTGCTTCCGTTTCTAATAATCAGCCAACCTGTAAATGGCATAGCGATCAGTGCACCCACAGATGAGGAGAGAAGTACGAATCCCAGGATTCCATTATCAATAGAATAGAGTTCCTGAACTTTTGGGAATCGCGATGCCAGATTGGCATGAACGAATCCATTAATAAAGAAGATTAGCTTAACTGCGATGCGCGGAGGAGTCACGTACAATAGTATAGTTTATACAAGTAAAGGATTAGTGTGAACGTTAAGAAACACAGTCTCCTATTTTTTTTCTACATCGATTGAAACCGATACTTCTATCGAAAGGGTTTAACAGTAAATGAACAACTCTCGAAAACAGGGATGCCCTGTTGTGAGATACCTTGAATCACAGCCTGATAGGTACCGGGCTGATCAGACGTATAGAAATCCAATTGCTTATTCTCCTGATAAACCGTTATGTCTGGTGCCCAATACAGTAAATGTCGGGCATCGGGCAATCGACTCTCACGTTGTTGCTTCGTTTCGTATTTCGGGGAAAAGAATTCACTTTTTGCTTGTAATGCATCGTAGTCAAGGATCAGCGTTTCTGGACTAAACTGAAATCCTCCTAAATCGCCTGGGTAGGTTTTATAACTTACAATACCTTCAAAGGATAAAGAACCCACAAAATATTTCCCTGAAACTACATCCAGGTGCATTATTTTAAGCGGATCCATACGCATGAATTTGTCAGTATCAAAAATGGGAACTCCATCAAGCAACACCAAAGGCTCATTATCATAAACCGTGTTGCGGGTAGTATTCACAACTTTAAAAATGTACTTATCATCTTTCTTTCTCAACCTCACACTTTTTACATATTCACGCATTACTTCTTCCAGAAGGGGAAAGCGGGTGTAAGCATCAAGATCATATTGCTCCAGGGGCTGGCCGTAGAATGGCATACTATCTGTCACAGCTAGTGTCTCCTGAACTATGGATCTTTTATAAACATCATCAACTTGCATCGAGATACTCCGGGCAGTAAGTTGTTTAGTCAATTTATTTGTTAAGGATGCGGGAGGAAGGGAGTAAGAAGAAAATTGATTAGAAAATGGAGAGGCAAATTCAATGCGAGCCATGCTGTCTGCACGCGAGGTTTGTACAATTACTTTCTTCTTTCCATAGAAATCAGTTACTTCAAAAATAATATTTCCATTGCCATCACTAACCGATTCATACAATTGTATTTTCTTGCCTGGGGCAGAGAGATAAGTAGTAACACCGGGTATTGATTTGCCGGTAGTTCTGTCTACTACTTTTCCTGTCATAAGGTGCCCCCGATATTCCGGAAGAAATTGAAGATTGGTTTCATCGGATTTTACATCTTCCCATCGGAATCGACTCCACCCATGGGTTAACATAAGGTTGTCAAGGGCAGCAACAACAGCCGGATCGTTTGAGAAATAATATTCAGGAGATTCGATACTTCCTTTAAGTTCACTGGATAGCCATAGATAAGTTTTAATGTCAGTGGCAGTAAATTGTTGCAAAGAATCACTCTTAAAAACAGATAGAGAAAGACTGACAGGCTTGTTCATAGTTTTGTCATGAGCAAGATTCAACGTTACTTTTGAACGGCTATCGTAAGCAACCTGATCGGTAGAAATTTTAAGTTGAGTAGTATTTTCAGGACGGATAAACACGAGTCGTTGGCAAACAGGGGCAAACTCTGCGTTGAAAACAGTTAAGTGAGAGATGCCTTCACCCAACAGGTCCTTGGAAATAATAAAGTTAACTTCACCATCCTTTAAATAGTTAGTGTTGGCAACTTTAATTACTTGACGGGTATGGCCAATAAAATAGATTAGAGGCGATTTGATTTCGTTGCCCTTGCTCTTGATTTTTATAGATAGCCTGTTTTGAGAGGTGTCGGATACCTGCAGTGTGTACCCTGAGGATTGAATTGATGGAAGTTCTGATAGAGTCCTGCGTCCATTTGTTTCCAGGATGATTACCCTGTACTGTTCCGTTAGTGTTGGAGTAAATGTAAAACTTCCTATTCCAAACTTTAGCGGAGCAAAACGGGCTACTGTATCACTTTTAGATGAAAGAATGAATCCTTTGTAGGGTATTCCTTTACCAGTGACATCAACCACGCGGTAGGCTACTTTTGTTTTTATACCATCGACAAGCTGTCCACCCTCGGGAAAAAATTGAATATCTAATTTAGATTCAGAAAGACTTTGTTTTTCCTCCAGACTTCGAAAAACATTAGCGATGGTGATAGGTTGTTGAAAATAAAATTCAGGACTGAAATTTTTCATCCATAGTGTATAGACTCTAACTAGGTAGTTGCCTGAATTGAGTGAAGCCGGCAAAACAACGGATCCGTAACCTTTACCCTCTTTCAATGCGATCTTTGTTTGAACCACTGGATTTTTTGTGCCATCCAGAATTTCAAGGTATGCTACGTTGCTACTGTTAAGCGGTTGATGAACGTATCCGTCAACCAGGTAGATTTTGAACCAGGCTTTTTCTCCAGCCGCATAAAAAGTCCGGTCAAGATGAGCGTATGCTTTTTCCTGCAGACGGGCTGTAGTATGAGTAGTAACCTTTTTTAGGTATTGATCCAGTAATGATTGTGACCAACCCTGACCTGAAAATAAAAGGAGAAGTGCGAAAAATGGAATTAGTTTTTTTCTCATTCCCAAAAATCAGGTTTAGTTGTAACGCCACCTCTTAACGTGCAGTCTACACAGAACTGACTCGAGTAGGTATAGCCAATAACCCCAGGACCGGTAGTACTCGGAATTCCACTAACAAGTGTGAAAGGTCCGCTAAATCTTTCAAGGTCTTCATTCATTACACTCCCGAGTTCACAACCGGAATAGCCAGTATTATAGAAAGGGGGTGTTGGAAGTTGTTCATAGGAAATGAAAATTCTTTTAGATGAGATTGATCCAACGTGAAAGTACCCAAGGATTGGTTCAGCAGGATTGGTTAAACATTTGAAATTTCCGGTTATCTGGGTGGGTAGGGGCCCAAATAAAGTTCCAAGGTCTTCGGTGTTTTTCTTTTGCTGTTGCCAGTATTTGAAAGCATCCTCTGTAATTGCGTATTGGGTAACCAGAATACTATACTTATATCTAAGTTCTTCGGCTGTTTCTTCAATAAATTTCAGAGGAAATTCACTAATTATATTCTCACTTAACCGTTTGGTTGACTCAATAATGATATTATTCGATTTGTCAGTGGTCCAGCAATTATAAATATTATTTGTGCGAACACTAACCGCTTTCGTGGAAGGATTAAATACATAGGTAGATTGATAGGCTGATGTATATGACCAGGTTTCTTCAAAAGTCCAGCGGTAAAATCCTTCCGGATGTTCAGTATCATGGGTATTAACGTAGATCTGAACGCCTTTATCGGGTACAAGTTCCCAATTTACACTATCTATGGGCGGACTTTTTACAACAGGTACAAAGGCAGATGCATATTCTTTTGAATCCTTGGTGACAATGTTTAAACTGTATTCCTTTGAATTGAAAGTTTGAACGGGTAACACGTAGTTGCCTTCGCTTTCTTCTGATAAGTAGATTTTATTCCCAGCCTCGTCTTGTATCCAAACAGAAGCTCCTGTTTCAAGTATCGTGGCATCTGTCGTAGTCAGGCTTTTAGTTCTTGTAAGCTTGACAACACTCTTATCTGTAACATCGATAAAGCCATCGACCACCAAAAAAGCTTCTGACGATTTTAGATCAGGCGGGAAATAGGGATCGATACATCCGGCAAGAAGAAGAAAAAGTAGTATTATTCTTTTCATCCGGTTAGAATTTAAAATTGTAGGTTATTGTGGGAATCGGATTTCCAAAAATGGAAAGCTTATACCCTTGTACTATTCCATCAACTGATGTGAAATATACCGAGTAGGCATTCCGCCTTCCGGTAAGATTGTAAACAGATAAACTCCAGGAACTGTGAGCTAATTTTTTTATCTTATGATTACCTTCAATGTTTAACGAAATATCCGTGCGGAAATAATCGGGAATCCGGTATTGATTTCGATCAGAATATAATAACCGTTCGGCCCCATCTAAGGTGTATTTGGCAAGAGGTAGGGTGATAGGCCGGCCAGTTCCGTAAACTATATTTACAGACGTGCTGAACCTGCGATTAAATTTATAATTACCTATAAAATTAACGGCATGGGGTTTATCATAGTTGCTTGGATAGTATTCTCCCCGGTTGATTGTTTCAGTTTCAGAGGGTCCCTGAGTTTTGATTAGAGAGCGCGAATAGGTATAACTTAACCATCCATTGAGTTTACCACTTGCTTTTTTTACCATGAACTCTGCGCCATAGGCTTTACCTTGCGAATTCAAAACATCGGTTTCAATGTGATGATTTAGAATCAATTCAGCCCCTCCTTTGTAGTCAAGAAAATTCTTCATGAGTTTATAATACGCCTCAATGGATACTTCAATAGATTTAGTTCTGGAGTTATGATAGTAGCCAACGGAAAGCTGATCGCCAATGAGAGGTTTTATATAGGGATCGCTTAACTTCCAGATATCAGTAGGGGCAATGGCTGTTGTGTTGGATAACATTTGCACATATTGACGCATCCGGTTGTAGCTGATTTTTAGAGAAGTATTCCTTAGCAAGTTAAAACGCGCAGAAAGTCTTACTTCAGGTCCACCTGACGTTGATAATTTTTCTCCCGTTGAATAGGAAACCGTATCGATGATTGTACTTACGTCTTTGGGACTACCGTCTTTATAGATGTATAAATCGCGAGGACCGTAATTGCGAAAGAAGGAGTATCGTAACCCACCGTATAATGAAAGTCGTGAATTGACTTCAAAATTGTCGCCTATATAAGCCGCACTTTCAAGAGCTTGTTCATTTTGAAGAACGTCCGGAATGACCAAAGATTCAGTTCCAGTCGGAGAGAGCGTTCCGGGAGATAATTTGTAGTTTATAGTACTTAGGCCAAAATTGAGAGTATGTTTTGAGTTTAGGAAGTAATTGAAATCAGCCTTCGCTTGTAGTTGTTGTATATCATAGGTAAGATCAAACGCATTGACCGGATTATTTTGGCTTGATATGGTATAGTCGTAGCCGCTATAGTTACCAGTAAGTACACCAAAAAATTTATTACTGAAAATATGTCTCCATTTGACTGAAGCAACTTTGTTGCTATAACTGTAGGAAGTATCCCCTTGAAGTTTAAATCGATCTTTGCTGATATACCCTGAAACGTAAATATTGTTTTTAGTATTTATTTCATGGCTGATGTTCAGGTTCAGATCATAAAATGACGCTTCACTGTTCTTGAGTTGCTCGGAAGATAGTTGCTTAAGTATCCAATCCGAGTAGGTGGAGCGCCCGCCAATTAAAAATGAGCTTTTGTCTTTCACAATTGGGCCTTCTAAAGCAAAGCGACCTGTAATCGGGCTAATGCCACCGGAGCCACCCCATTTCCTCTTGTTTCCATCGCGGGTAGTTACATCCATTACTGATGAAATACGACCTCCGTATTCGGCAGGAATGCCACTTTTGTACAACTCGACATTTTTTAGAAGATCTGCATTAAAAGCAGAAAAAAATCCAAAAAGGTGAGAAGGATTGTAAATGGTAGCGTCATTAAATAAAATAAGATTTTGATCCGTAGCACCACCCCGCACATTAAAACCAACGGTTGCTTCACCCACTGATTGAACACCTGGTAAAGTAAGTACAGCTCTAAGGATATCCACTTCTCCCATTGCAACGGGTATCTGCTTCATTGTCTTTATATCAATTCTCTCCAATCCCATCTGCAGACCTAATACGCGTTCATCACGGTCTGATTCGATCACCACTTCTTTCAGCGGTAAAACATCTTCTTCCATTTCTATATTCAATTTTCCATCCGAGTGTAAAAGCACATTTCGTTCGGTATTTTTCATACCCATACTTCTGATTTTCACTTGGTGTGTGCCACGTGGGAGCGTTATGGAGTAATAGCCATTGGGATCTGTAGCAACTCCAATCAACGGATTTTCGATAAGAACGGAAGCACCAATTACCGGCTCACCAGATTTTTTGTTTCTCACATAACCTGCAATACTGGCGGTTGGTTTATTGGTTGATCCCCGAACTCCTATTGTAATTAGCTTTTCAATTTTAACTTTCTCGGCTTCTTCAAAACGTGAGTTGTCACCTTTTCTGCGGAGTGAGTCTGAGGAAGATCCGGTTCTACTAAAGAAATCGGAGGGTAGTTCGGTTAGGATAGGTTCCTGGATGGTGATGTACACATAGCGATTTCCATCAATAGCATAGCGGTATTCGGAATTTCTAAACACTTCATCCAGTATTTCAGAAACCGTTTTATTGGAAGCAGTAACGGTAACAACCAGGCTATCTACCGAAGCTGGATTGTAGAAGAACCGGTACTCTGTTTTTTGCTCCAGTTCAAGTACAAGCTGATTGAAGGGTTGATTTGGAAATTCGACACTAATTGACTTATCCCGCTGACTGAAAGCCTGTGTAAAAGTTAAGCAGGTAAGTGAAAGACAAATGAGGAAGATTCGGGATAACTTCATTGGGTTTGTATCAATTGATCAAAATATTCCCCCATTCTCTTTAATGCATACTCTTTATTTTTTTTGAAGGAGATGTTTTCCTGATTTAACATTTTCTTTATCTCAGTTTTCTGTTCTTTAAAAACTGCCAGCGCTGAAGCTTTGGTGTTTACCAGGTAGTAAACTTCGTCTTTGAAAATGTATAATTTACGCTTAGCCAAGAATTCCGTTGTCTTGGTTTTTGTTGTTAGATTATCCTGGGTTGATTTGTAATGCATTGCGTAAATTTTAACATTCCCATCATAAAGCCGGGCATAGAATCCAACAGTAGGGGACAGTAGTCTTACAAAGAATTGATCACTCAGGCCAAAGTAGTTGATCTTCTCAGAAATTAATTCTATTTCCTGATGACTTTTGGGATGCTCAACAATCACCTTGCTACGAAAGAGGTCATACTTCAATGATACATTTTCGTAAAGCTGACCGTCATAGTAAATAAATCCTTCCTGCCATTCATCCGTAAGAAAATACGCGTGCCCATTCAGTAACTGCCTTTCAAAAGGATCTATAAATTCATTTCCATTGTATAAATGCGAATTCTCCCTTAAGGCCTGGTCATAAAATTTAATGGCTGAATTGATAGAGGCTTGTCTGATTACTGTATCAGCTACTATGTTTTGAGCAACAGCCATAAAGTGTGAAAATAAGACCACAATGATGATTTGGGTAAACTTTATCAAGAGTCTCATTAATACCTTATGATCGTTAGTCGTATTCATTTAAAATTAGCTAATGCTTAAAAAATTATCGTACCGTTAACAAAATAATTAGCTAAAAGATAAATATAAGAAGACTGGTCAGGACTTTGCAATAAAAGAAAGAGCCCCAAAGTCGGGGCCCTTATCAAAAGTTCAAACGAGAGTATGCTTACTTTGCATAGGCAACGCTTCGCATCTCACGTATCACCGTTACTTTAATTTGTCCAGGATATTGCATGTCTTTTTCTATTTTCTGGGAAATATCAAAACTAAGTTGTGCGGCCCGCTCGTCCGATGCTTTTTCAGCATCTACCATTACCCGCAACTCGCGACCTGCTTGTATGGCATAACATTTTTCTACGCCTTCAAAGCTTAATCCAACACTTTCAAGCTCTTTTAAGCGCTTGATATATTGTTCCATCACTTCGCGTCTGGCTCCAGGTCTCGCCCCTGAAATTGCATCGCATGCCTGAATAATAGGTGAAATGATGCTGGTCATTTCAATTTCATCATGGTGGGCTCCAATAGCATTACAGATAACCGGGTGTTCCTTATACTTCTGGGCCAATTCCATTCCTACAATGGCATGTGGCTTTTCGAGTTCTTCAGGCCAAACTTTACCGATGTCATGTAAAAGACCCGCACGCTTAGCTTGTTTAACATTGAGCCCAAGTTCAGCTGCCATTATTGCACAAAGGTTTGCTACCTCGCGCGAGTGTTGTAATAGATTCTGACCATACGAAGAGCGATAGCGCATGCGGCCAACCATCTTCACTAATTCAGGGGCAAGCCCATGAATGCCCAGATCGATAATGGTGCGTTCTCCGATCTCTACAATTTCATCTTCAATGTTTTTGAAGGTCTTGGCTACAATTTCTTCGATGCGGGCCGGATGGATACGACCATCCTGTACAAGTCTGTGCAAAGAAAGCCGGGCCACCTCCCTGCGTACAGGATCAAAGCCAGAAATAATAATGGCCTCAGGCGTATCATCGACAATAATTTCAACTCCGGTGGCTGCTTCAAGGGCACGTATGTTGCGCCCTTCACGACCAATCACCTTGCCTTTAATATCATCACTTTCGATGTTAAAAATCGAAACGCAATTTTCTACAGCATGCTCAGTGGCTGTGCGCTGAATGGTTTCAACAACAATTTTTTTAGCTTCTTTGGTGGCACTCAATTTGGCCTCCTCCATGATGTCCTTTATATAAGAACTGGCTTTGGTGTGGGCTTCTTCTTTAAGTGATTCTACGAGTTGATCGCGTGCCTGATCAGCCGTGAGTTTTGAAATCCCTTCCAGAATAGCCACTTTCTGAGCATTGAATTTATCCAGTTCTTCTTTGCGTTTTTTTACTAGGTCGTGCTGTTGGGCAAGGCTTTGTTTTTCTTCGTCTACTTCAGCTTCCTTACGCTTTAGGGTTTCAAGTTCTTTGGAGAGTTGGGCTTCGCGTTGTTTAATCTTTTGTTCATTGCTCACAATCTGATTTTTCTTGCGATTGGCTTCCTCTTCAAACTCCTGCTTCATTTTCAGGAATTTTTCTTTGGCTTCAAGGATTTTGTCCTTTCTGAGGGTTTCGGCTTGTAGCTCTGCTTCTTTGACGATAAGTTTAGCTTTTTCGGTGATTGCCTGTTCGTTGCGCTTAAGCTTTCTTTTATAAAGAAATGTTCCAATTAAAAGACTCAAAAGAATGACGAGCAGCAATGAGATGAACCCTACAATCAGCCATTCCTGGTTTCCAAGGGTTCCGATTAATAATATCATACTTAGTTCTATTTAGGTGTTAAAAAACACCCGGAGCCAACTGGCTAAAGACTAAAGGAAGGAATTTTAAAAGAAAGGATCAGAGTGATTGGGAAACCAATTGATTGATATGGTTTACCTTCTCAATCACGGTTTGGTCTATTACCTGCAGATTTTCATCATCTGCTATTTTATCTACCAAACAATCGAAAGCCACCATGGCCAGCAGGTCTTGCTTATCATCAATACCAAACTGTTCCCGGTAATACTTTATTTTCTCGTTGATGAGTTTGCCGGCAGCCCGCACTTTTTCTTCTTCTTTGCGCTTTACCTTCATGGGGTATTCGCGGTCTGCAATCTTTATTTTTACGGATAATTCGTCCATCAACATTTACCGGTTATCTGCTTAGGTGAGCAATACACTTATCGATTTCGCGGATATACTCGTCTACTTTCCTTTTCAACTCCGAAACACCATTGTCTTCCGGGTTTATATGGTCTACAATCTTAGTAATTTTAATCTGATTTTTAAAATGATGTAATTGCTCGTCCCTCTTTTTGAGGTCAGTCTTCAGTTCGTAATTCTCCAGTTTTAGACCTTTTAACTCGTCTTTCAGAGACTTATGCTCATTTAACAACACCACCACTTTTCTTTCTAGCCCGTTCAGGCTTGATTTTAATGCTTCCTGGTCCATAATCTAATTCAAGATTTCAAATTCAAATTAAAAAGGTTGCGAGTTCTTACACTTCCAACCTCCTGTCAACTTCTACTTTCTGATTACAGCTCCCATCTTGCCCTCAAAGGCGCCCATTAATCGCGTCATCACCTTTTCTATTTCCTCATCGGTGAGGGTTTTATTTTCATCCAGCAACGTAAAGCCTAACGCATATGCTTTTTTGCCAGCAGGAATCTTATCTCCTTCATACACATCGAACGCGATTATCTCTTTGATCAGTTTCTTCTCTGTGTTTAAAACAAGTTCCCTTATTTCATCAAAGGTTACTTGCTTATCCAATACCAATGAAAGATCGCGTCTTACTTCCGGAAACTTCGGCACTTCCTGTACAACGAACTTAGGGTTTGCAGACTTGAAAAGCAAGGCGGTACTTAGATCGGCATAAAATATTTCCTGCTTGATACCAAAATCCTTTATTAAAGCAGTTTTTACCTTTCCCAACTTCCCAATCTCTTTAGTCCCTTTCATCAACCGCATTCCATAATCAAAGAGCGGGTCAGTCAATTTTTCTTGCTTGATATTTACCACCGATGATTTTTCCAGAAGTTGTACAACCTGCTGGGCCAGATCAAAATAGCTTATAGACCTTGATTTATTCTGCCAGTTTTCAGTTTCAAAATTTCCGGAAACGTATAAGGCCAACCGCTCTTCTTCTTTGTAAACGCTTTTCAATTCTCCAGCGGCAGGCTCCTGCTTCCAATAGATTTTACCAAACTCATAAAGCTTCAGGTCTTTTTGTTTGCGATTGATATTGTATCCACAAACTTCCAGGCCCGTAAACAGCATTGTTTGACGCAAAATACCCTGCTCCTCACTAAGTTTATTTAAAATCTCTACGGGCGATCCGGAGAAAGTCAGGCCATGCTTTTGCTGATAAGCAGCATTGGTTAATGAATTGGTTAGGATTTCATAAAACCCATTACCTACTAACATCGCGCCTAGCGCACGTTTAAATTTATTTATATCCTTATCGGGAAACTCTGCGAGATAATCAGTGCCTGCGATTTCGGATAGTTCTATATTGTTAAATCCGTAAATGCGAAGAATTTCTTCAACCACATCGGCTTCCTGAATTACATCTACCCGGTACGGAGGAACTGAAACCGTAAAACTCTTATCATCTTTATGTACAATCGAAATATCGAGAGCTTCCAGGATTGCGAAAATTTCTTCTCTTGCTATTGTTTTACCAATAAGCCGGTTTATGTTCTTGTCTTTTACAGGGATAAGCCGATTTTCAATTTTAGATGGATAAACATCGACAATGTCTGAAGAGATTAAGCCACCAGCAATTTCTTTGATCAACAAAGCCGCACGCTTCAAAGCGTAGACAGTTATGTTAGGATCAGTGCCCCGTTCAAATCGAAATGATGCATCGGTTTTTAATTGATGATGCATACCCGTCTTACGAATGTAATCCGGTGAGAAGCAGGCACTCTCTAAAAAGATGTTCTTAGTCGTTGAAGAAATACCCGATTTGATTCCACCGAACACACCCGCGATACACATGGGCTCCTCGGTATTGCAAATCATCAAGTCTAAATTGGTGAGCGTGCGCTCCTTGTCATCCAGGGTTCTGAATTTGCTTCCGGCTGGTAATGTTTTTACGATTACTTTTTTACCGGTTATTTTATCGGCATCAAAAGCATGAAGCGGTTGACCGGTTTCATGTAAAACAAAATTCGTAATGTCAACAATATTATTGATAGGCGATAAACCAACGGACTTCAGTCGGTTCTTTAGCCAATCCGGTGAGTCGCTAATTGTTACCCCTGAAATAGTTACTCCTGAATAGCGTGGACACGCCTGGGTATTCTCTACTTCAACAGGAATGGTTAGGTTTTTATTATCACTTTTAAAAGACTCAACCGAAGGTAATTTAATAGCCCGTTTCTTAGAGGCCTTAATATCCCGGGCAACACCCATGTGCGATGCGGCATCGGCCCGGTTTGGGGTAAGTCCTATTTCAAGAACATAATCAGATTCAACATTAAAAAATTTCGAGGCTGGTGTTCCATTAGGTGCGTCCGTGCTCAACACCATAATTCCTGAGTGACTCTCGCCCAACCCGATTTCATCTTCCGCACAAATCATCCCTTCTGATACCTCACCACGAATTTTTGTTGCCTTTATAGTGAAAGGTTCGCCTTTCGTTGGATAGACCGTTGT
>ERZ795061.1745-NODE-1745-length-20788-cov-5.856605_pt1 | contig 20788 bp, 19 predicted proteins | sample MGYA00375145_ERZ795061 | MGnify/ENA primary metagenome ERZ795061 (study PRJEB30190, sample SAMN05720144) | anaerobic digester metagenome | isolation source: active sludge of municipal wastewater-treating anaerobic digesters | place: USA | collected 2014-12-22 ... | reverse complement strand
CACCTCGGGCACCGAGAAGCACCCCTACCTCACCAACTCGACCCAGCTCAACGTCGACGCCACCCGGGACATCTTCGAGGCCATCCAGCACCAGGGCGAGATCCAGGCCCTCTACACGGGCGGGACGATCTTCCACGCCTTCCTGCCCGAGGCCATCGACGGCCTGGCCTGCAAGAAGCTCGTCCAGCGGATCGCCCAGACGAAGCTGCCCTACTTCTCGATCACGCCGACCTTCAGCGTCTGCATGAGCCACGGCTACCTCCGCGGCCAGCGCCCCGCGTGCCCGGAGTGCGGCGACGAGACCGAGGTCTTCAGCCGCATCGTCGGCTACCTGCGGCCGGTCCGGACCTGGAACGACGGCAAGCAGCAGGAGTTCCGGGACCGGACGACCTACGACAAGATCTCCTGAGGCCGGCCCGGTCCGGCGGGATTTCGCGCCAGGCGGTGACGTAATGGAATACCTGCTCTTCTCCTATCCCAACTGCGTCAAGTGCGAGGCCATGAAGAAGAGGCTGGCCGAGACGGGGACGGCCTACGCCGAGTACAGCCTGACCTCGCCGCCGGGCAAGGCCAAGATCCGCGAGTTCATCAACGTCGTCAAGCGGGACGACAAGGGCGCCATCATCCTGCCGACGCTCATCCTCCACACCCAGGGGATCGTCCGGGCCGTTCTCAACACGGCCGAGGAGCTCGAGGATTGGTCGAGATCAAGGGCCTAGAGAAGTTCTCCAGCCGCGACTTCCCCGGGCACATCTCCTCGACCGTGTTCTTCGGCGGCTGCGACTTCCGCTGCCCCTACTGCCACAACGCCCGGCTCGTCCTCGAGCCGGAGACGCTCCCGACCCTGGCCGTCGATTTCTTCCTGTCCTATCTCGACGGCCGCAAGGGCTGGCTCGAGGCCGTCTGCCTCACGGGCGGCGAGCCGCTCCTCCACGAGGACCTCGAGGACATCGTCCGGGTCGTCCGGGAGCGGGGCCTCCTGGTCAAGCTGGACACGAACGGCTCGTTCCCCGACCGGCTCGAGGCGCTCCTCGGCCTGGGCCTCCTCGACCGGGTGGCCATGGACGTCAAGGCCCCGCTCGAGCGCTACCGGGAAGTGACGCGGTCCAACGTCCCCCTGGAGAGGATCGTCCGCAGCGTCGACCTTCTCCGCGGCGCCGGGGTCCCGCACGCCTTCCGGACGACGGTCGTCCCCGGCTTCGTCGGCCGGGACGACGTCGTCCGGATCGGGGAGTGGCTCGAGGGCGCGGAGCGCTACGTCATCCAGCCGTTCGTGCCGCAGACGACGATCGATCCGGCCTTCCTCGAGATCAAACCCTACAGCCAAGCCGAACTCCAGGCCATCGCCGACGCGGCCCGGCCCTTCTTCCGCGAGGTCGCGGTCGAAGGCGGGCCCTAGGGCCGAAAGGAGGCCGTCATGGAGCTCAAGGTCAAGCGCATCCACCCCGAGGCGAAGGTCCCCGTCTACGGCCACGCCGGCGACGCCGGCCTGGACCTGTTCTCGGCCGTCGACCGGGAGCTCGGGCCGGGGGACGTCGCCGCGGTCCCGACGGGCATCCAGGTGGCCATCCCGCCGGGCCACGCCGGGCTCGTCTGGGACAAGAGCGGCATTTCCCTCATGGGGGTCCACCGCCTGGCCGGCGTCATCGACGCCGGCTACCGGGGCGAGGTCCATGTCGTCCTGGCCAACCTGGGGGACGGGCCGTTCGCGGTCAAGAAGGGCATGAAGATCGCCCAGCTCCTCGTCCAGCCGGTCGCCGCCGTCACGGTCGTCGAGGCGGACTCGCTCGACGACACCCCCCGCGGCGAGGGCGGCTTCGGATCGACCGGGCTGTTCTGAGAGCGCTCCTCCCGCGTGGCGTGGCACCGCCGGACGAGAATCATCAGGCCCCCGGCTATGATAAGATACCCCCCATACTGGAGCGAAGGATCACCACGATGAAACACACGTTCCGCGACCTCATCGCCGCGGCGCTCGCCCTTTCGATGGCGGCCGCCGCCGGGCCCGCCCGGGCCCAGGACAAGCCGGCGGCCGCGCCGCCGCGCCTGAAGCTCATCTTCGTCGAGCGCTTCCGCTTCGAGACCTGGGACAACGCCGTCAGCCTCGACGACACGGCCGCCGACGCTGCCGCCTACACCCGCAACCGCACCACCCTGGGGCTGAGCTGGAAGCCGCTCGGGAACCTCGAGGTCCTGGGCAAGCTGACCAACGAGTTCCGGGTCTACCTGGCCCCCAAGTCCACGCCCTTCAGCTGGAACGAGGTCTTCTTCGACAACCTCTACGTCAAGTGGACGGCCCCGTGGCGCCGGCCCTTCACCATCACGGCCGGCCGCCAGGACATCAACCTCGGCGAGGGCTTCGTCATCGCCGACGGCACGCCCGGCGACGGCTCCCGGTCCTACTATTTCAACGCCCTGCGCGTCGACGCCGGCCTGGCCGAAGGCCACACCCTGACCGCCTTCGCCCACGCCACCGAGGCGACGGACCGCTACCTGCCGGTGATCGCTCCCGGGCCGCGGGCCCTGACCGAGCAGCCCGAGCGGGCCCTGGCCCTCTACTACGCCGGGACGTTCGGGAAGGCCAAGGTCGACGCCTACGCCGTCCGCAAGACGGCGAAGGCCAGCGCGTCCTGGCCCGTCGCCGCCCGGACCGACACCTTCGGGGTCCGGGCCGCGGCGCCCCTGGCCGGCCGGCTCGCCCTGACGGCCGAAGGGGCCTACCAGGGAGGGGCGTCCGGAGAGGCCGGACGCTCGGCCTACGGGGCCATCGCCCACCTCGATTACGGCTTCGCCGGCCTCCTGGGCTGCCTCGACTCGTTCGTCCTCGGGGCGATCCTGCTCAGCGGCGACGACCCGGCCACGGCCCGCGCCGAGGGCTGGGACCCCATCTTCAGCCGCTGGCCCAAGTGGAGCGAGAGCCTCATCTACACCTTCAGCCGGGAGAGCCGCCCGTCCTACTGGAGCAACCTGTCGTCGCTCTACGCCCAGCTGGCCTTCGGCCTGGGCGAGCGCGTCGACGGCCACGTCCTGGTCATGCCGATGGGGGCCGGGCACGCCCGGCCGGGCCTGTTCCCGGGCGGGGACGGCCGCGGCCGCGGCACCCTCTACCGGGCCCGGCTGAACTACAAGCTCAGCCGGCGCTTCAGCGGCCGGGTCATCTGGGAGCACTTCGTTCCCGGGAGCTTCTACTTCCCCGGGGCCTCGAGCTTCCACTGGCTCCAGTTCGAGATGATCTTCCGCTACTGACGAAAAAGGGCCGGTCTTGCGCATCGGCCCGGCCTCGGCTATGATGTTCCTCCGCCGCGCCGGAAGGCGGCGGCGGGACGAAGAGGCCCAGGACCTCCGGAGATGAAGAATTACTGGTACTTCTTCCTTTTTCTCGTCGTCTCGATCGCCTTCTCGGCCGGGCTCCTCGGCTTCGTCGCCTTGATCCGCTATCGGCCCCGCCCGGTCGGGGACAAGTACGAGCCGTACGAGTGCGGCGTCGAGCCGGCCACGGCCACGGCCCGCGGGGCGACCTCGATCCGCTTCTACCTCCTGACGCTCGTCTTCATCGTCTTCGAGGTCGAGACCGTCTTCCTCTTCCCCTGGGCCGTCGCCCATGACCGGCTGGGCCTGTTCGGCCTGGTCGAGGTCCTCGTCTTCCTGGCCATCCTGGTCTTCGGCTACGTCTACGCCTGGCGGGCCGGGGCCCTGGAGTTCCGGAGGGCCGATGACTGACGCCCCCGGGCCGGCGCCCGTCCTCCTCGCCCGGGCCGACGCCTTCATCACCTGGGCCCAGAAGAACTCGCTCTGGCCCTTCGGGTCCGGCCTGGCCTGCTGCGCCATGGAGATGATCGCCACGGCCGCGGCCCGCTACGACATCGCCCGCTTCGGCATGGAGCTGTTCCGGGCCTCGCCGCGCCAGGCCGACCTGTTCATCGTCGCCGGCACGGTGACGAACAAGATGGCCCCCGTCCTGCGCCGCCTCTACGACCAGATGCCCGACCCGAAGTGGGTCATGGCCATGGGCAACTGCGCCATCGGCGGCGGCCCGTTCCCGACCTACTCGGTCTTGCAGGGCGTCGACAAGATCATGCCCGTCGACGTCTACGTCGCCGGCTGCCCGCCGACGCCCCAGGGGCTCATCCACGGCCTGATGATCCTGCAGGAGAAGATCGCCCGCTCCCGACCGAGCCTGGAGATCGCCGACCCCGATGCCCGCGTCAAGCCCTGACCGTCCCGGCGTCCCGCCGGCCGCGGCGGCCCTGGCCGCCCGCTTCCCGGACGCCGTCCGGGTCGAGGCCGGCGGCGGGGGAGAGGCCTCCCTGCGGGCGCTCCCCGAGGCCCTCGTCGCCCTGCTGCGCGCTCTCAAGGAGGAGGCGGGCTTCGTCCTCCTCGAGGACATCGCCGTCTTCGACAACCTGCGGGCGCCGGCCGGGGCCGGCCCGCGCTTCACCGTCGTCTACCGGCTCCGCCGGCCCCCGGAGGCGGGGAGCGTCCGCTTGGCCGTCGACGTCGCCGAGGACGGCGCCCTGCCCTCGGCCACGGCCGTCTTCCGGGCCGCCGACTGGGCCGAGCGGGAGGCCTTCGACATGTTCGGCGTCCGCTTCGACGGGCACCCCGACCTCCGCCGCATCTACATGCCCGATGGCTTCGAGGGCCATCCCCTGCGCAAGGATTTCCCGCTCCCCGGGAGAGAAGGTGGAGCTTAAAGAGTACGACCTCAACATGGGGCCCCAGCACCCCAGCACGCACGGCGTTCTCCGCCTCAAGCTGGCCATCGACAACGAGGTCGTCCTCGGCGTCGAGCCCGTCCTCGGCTACCTCCACCGGGGCATGGAGAAGCTCTGGGAGAGCCTGACCTACGTCCAAGTCGTCCCGCTGACCGACCGCCTCGACTATCTCGCGTCCCTGTCGAACAATCTCGGCTACGCGCTGGCCGTCGAGAAGGCGGCCGGGATCGAGGTCCCCAGGCGGGCTCAGTACATCCGGGTCGTCCTGGCCGAGCTCCAGCGCCTGGCCTCCCACCTGGCCTGGGCCGGGTTCATGGCCAACGACATCGGGGCCATGTCCGTCCTCCTCTACGGCTTCGAGGCCCGCGAGGAGGTCCTGTCCCTCATCGAGGAGTACTGCGGGGCCCGGCTGACCGTCCACGGCATCCGCATCGGCGGGGTGGCGCGCGACCTCGACCCGCCCTTCGCGGCCCGCGTCCGGACGGTCCTGGCCGGCGTCCCCAAGCGGCTCGCGGACGTCCGGGCCCTCCTCGACGACAACCGCATCTGGAAGGAGCGCACGGTCGGCGTCGGGCGCATCGCCGCGGCCGACGCCCTCGACTTCGGCCTGACCGGCCCGCCCCTGCGGGCCTCGGGCGTCTCCTGGGACCTGCGCCGGGACCAGCCCTACTCGTCCTACGGCGATTTCGCCTTCGACGTCCCCCTCGGCGCGAACGGCGACGTCTACGACCGCTACCTCGTCCGCCTCGGGGAGATCCAGCAGTCCATCCGCATCGTCGGCCAGGCCCTCGACGGGCTGCCCGAAGGCGAGTTCACGGCCAAGGTGCCGCGGGTCCTCAAGGTCGCGCCGGGCGAGGCCTATCACGCCGTCGAGGCCCCCAAGGGGGTCCTCGGCTTCACCGTCCGCTCCAACGGGACCGACCGGCCCGAGCGGGTCAAGATGCGCTCGCCCTCCTTCTGCAACCTCCAGGCGCTCGATTCCATGTGCCGGGGCTACCTCTTCTCGGACGTCATCGGCATCCTCGGCTCGCTCGACATCGTCCTCGGGGAGATCGACAAGTGACGCCCTTCGTCGCCGATGTCCTCATCCCCGTCGGGAAGATCGCCGCCGTCGTCCTCTTCCCCATGGTCATGGTCGTGGTCATGATCTGGCTCGAGCGGCGCGTCGTGGCCCTGATGCAGCTGCGGCTCGGACCCAACCGGGTCGGCTGGCAGGGCCTTCTCCAGCCGGTCGCCGACGCGGTCAAGCTCTTCTTCAAGGAGGACATCCGGCAGCGGGGCGCGGACCGGCTGCTGTTCGCCCTCTCGCCCGTGCTGGTCATGTTCTCCTCGCTCCTCGCTTTTTTCTTCATGCCCCTCGGGGCGCCCGTCCGCGTCGGGTCCACCACCCTGACGCTCTGGGTCGCCGAGAGCCCGGTCGGCCTGCTCATCGTCCTGGGCCTGTCCTCCATCTCCATCTTCGGGATCATCTTCGGCGGCTGGGCGGCCAACTCGAAGTACCCGCTCATGGGCGCCCTCCGCTCGGTCGTCCAGATCCTGAGCTACGAGATCCCGCTGGGCCTCGCCGTCCTGACGGTCGCCTTCGCCGCCCGGTCCATGGACCTGGTCGAGATCGTCCGCCGCCAGGAGGCCTCGGGCGTCTGGTACGGCTTCCTCATGCCGGTCTCGCTGGTCATCTTCTGGATCTCGGCCGTGGCCGAGACGAACCGGGCCCCCTTCGACCTGCCCGAGGCCGAGTCGGAGCTCGTGGCCGGCTACCACACCGAGTACTCGGGCATGAGGTTCGCCTACTTCTACATGGCCGAGTACGCCCACATGGTCCTGGTGTCGTCGCTCGTCGTCAACCTCTTCTTCGGCGGCTGGCTCCCGCCGTTCCCGAGCGTGGCCGCGCTCGCGTTCCTCGGCCTCGTCCCGGGCTTCGTCTGGTACCTGGTCAAGATCATGTTCTTCCTCTACCTCTACGTCTGGATCCGGGCGACCTTCCCCCGCTACCGCTTCGACTCGCTCATCCGGCTGGTCTGGAAATGGCTCATCCCCTTGGCCCTGGCCAATCTCCTCGTCGTCGCCCTGGCGAGGTTCCTCCGATGAGCCGGGTCGGGCGGTTCCTCAGGTCCGTCTTCCTCGCCGACATCCTCCGGGGCCTGGCCGTGACCCTCCGGCTCTACTTCAGCCGCAAGGTGACGGTCGAGTTCCCCGAGAAGGTCCAGGCGCCGGCCGAGCGCTTCCGCGGCCTCCTGCGGCTCCACCGCGACGAGAACGGCGAGCCCCTCTGCATCGCCTGCAAGGCCTGCCAGCGGGCCTGCGGCCAGAACTGCTTCGACATCGAGGGGAAGAAGGAGGAGGGGGCCAAGGTCATGCGGCCGACGAAGTTCGACTGGAAGCTCGACCGCTGCAGCTTCTGCGGCCTCTGCGTCGAGGTCTGCCCGACGAACGCCATCCGGCACAGTCACGAGTTCCTCCTGACGGGGGCCCGGAAGGAGGCCCTCTTCTTCCGCCTCGACGGGATGTACCTCACGGGGGAGGCGCTCCAGGACCATCTCTGCGGCGGCTGCCGGAGGGACCGATGATCACGCTCCTCGTCTTCGCCCTCTTCGCCGTCCTGGCCCTCGTCGCGGCCGTCCTCGTCGTCGTCCAGAAGAACGTCATGCACAGCGTCCTCTACCTGGCGTTCGCCGTCCTGGCCACGGCCGGCGTCTTCTTCACCCTGGGGGCCGAGTACCTGGGGGCCATCCAGATCCTCGTCTACGCCGGCGGCATCGTCGTCCTCTACATCTTCGTCATCGTCATCGTCAACCTCAAGGAGGTCGTCCCGGAGCGCCGGCCGCTCCTGCCCACGGTCTTCCTCGTCGCCGTGCCCGTGGCCACCGGCCTCGAGGTCGCCTATCTCCTTCTCGCGAAAGGGTTTCCCGCGGCCGGGAGAGCCGGCGAAGGCCTCGGCTTCGGGACCCTGGCCGAGACGCTCTTCCGCTCCTATCTCCTGCCCTTCGAGCTGGCCTCCATCCTGCTCCTGGCCGTGCTCGTCGGGGCCGTCATCATCGCCCGAAAGAAGCTCGTCCATGATCCCGATTGAGGCCGTCATTTCCCTGGGCCTGCTGCTCTTCGCGGTCGGCTTCGTCGGGGTCGTCGTCCGCAAGAACCTGGTCGTCATGCTGATGTCGCTCGAGCTCCTCCTCAACGGGGCCAACATCATCCTGGCCGGCCTGGGGCGCCGGCTCGGCTCGCCCCGGGGCTCGATCTTCGCCCTGTTCGTCGTCATGATGGCCGTGTCGGAGGCGGCCGTGGGCTTCGCCCTGATCCTGGCCTATGTCCGGCGCAAGAAAAGCTACGACGTCGACGCCCTCGACGACCTCAAAGGATAGCCGATGTTCGCCCTCATCCCCCTCTTCCCGCTCGCCGGCGCGGCCGTGAACGGGCTCCTCGGCGCCCGGTTCCTCTCCCGGCGGGCCGTCGGGGCGACGGCCGTCGGCGCGGTCGGGCTGAGCTTCGCCGCGGCCGCGGCCTCGTTCGCCGGGCTCCTCCGCGCGGCCGAGCCGGCCGCGGTCCGGACGCTCTTCACCTGGGTCCCGGCCAGCCTCGTCCGGACCGCCTCGGGGGCCCTGGCCGAGGTCCGCTTCGACATGGCCTTCCGCTACGACCCCCTGGCGGCGGTGATGACCCTGGTCGTCACGGGCGTTGGGCTCCTCATCCACGTCTATTCGCTGGGCTACATGGCCCAGGACAAGAGCTACGCCCGCTTCTTCGCCTACATGAACCTGTTCACCTTCGCCATGCTCGTCCTGGTCCTGGGGGCCAACCTGGGCGTCATGTTCGTCGGCTGGGAGGGCGTCGGCCTCTGCTCCTACCTCCTCATCGGCTTCTGGTTCCGGAAGGACGCGGCGGCCGACGCGGGGAAGAAGGCCTTCATCACCAACCGGGTCGGCGACTTCGGCTTCCTCCTCGGCACGGGCCTGCTCGTCTACGCCCTGGGAACGGCCGACATCGCCGGCATCTCCGCGGCCGTCGAGGGCGGCCTGCTCCCGAAGGGCGCGGCCACGGCCGCGGCCCTGCTCCTGTTCCTCGGGGCCACGGGCAAGTCGGCCCAGATCCCCCTCTACACCTGGCTGCCGGACGCCATGGAGGGCCCGACCCCGGTCTCGGCCCTCATCCACGCCGCGACCATGGTCACGGCCGGCGTCTACATGGTCGCCCGGCTCCACGTCCTGTTCACCTTCTCCGGCGCGGCCCTCACGGTGGTCGCCCTGACCGGGGCCGTCACGGCCGTCTACGCCGCGTCGATGGGCCTCGTCCAGAACGACATCAAGCGGGTCCTGGCCTATTCGACGATCTCCCAGATCGGCTACATGTTCATCGGCCTCGGCGCCGGGGCCTACGCGGCCGGGATCTTCCACCTCATGACCCACGCCTTCTTCAAGGGCCTGCTCTTCCTCGCCGCCGGGAGCGTCATCCACGCCCTGGCCGGGGAGCAGGACATGCGGCGGATGGGCGGCCTGAGGACGCGCGTCCCCCGGACCTATCGCGTCTTCCTCGTCGGGGCCCTGGCCATCTCGGGCGTCCCGGGCCTCTCGGGCTTCTTCTCCAAGGACGAGATCCTGGCCGCGGCCTTCGCCTCTGGGAACACCCTCGCCTGGGCCCTCGGCCTCCTCGGCGCGGCCATGACCGCCTTCTACATGTTCCGCCTGATCTTCCTCGTCTTCTTCGGCCAGGAGCGCTTCTCCGCCGAGACGGCGCGCCACGTCCACGAGTCGCCGCGGGTCATGCTCGTCCCGCTCGAGGTCCTGGCCGTCCTGGCCGTCGCCGGCGGCTACGTCGGCCTGCCCCGCGTCCTCGGCGGCGGGGCCTGGTTCGGCCGCTTCCTCGCGCCCTCGACGGGGGCGCACGGGCCCCATCTCGCGGCCGGGACGGAGCTCCTGCTCATGGCCGCGTCGGTCGCGGCGGCCCTGGCCGCGATCTTCGCCGCCCACGCCGTCTACGTGCGGGGGAGGGGCGAGCCGGCCCGCCGGTTCGCCGGGAAGCACGGGACCCTGTACCGGGTCGTCTCCGGGAAGTATTTCGTCGACGAGTTCTACGGCCGGGTCTTCGTCGGGGGCGTCCTTCGCCTGGGTCGGCTGGCGGCCTGGTTCGACCGCCGGGTCATCGACGGCCTGGTGGACGGGGCGGCCGCCCTGGCCCGGGCCGCCTCCCGGCTGGCCATCGGCTTCGACGAGAGCGCGGTCGACGGCGCCGTCAACGGCGTCGGCCGGGCCCATCTCGCCGCCTCGTCCGGCCTGCGCCGGCTGCAGACCGGGCGCATCTACAACTACGCCCTGGCCGTCGTCCTGGGCGTCGTGCTGGTCATCACCGTCGCCGTGGCCGTGTTCTAAGGTTATGGAGGAGCGAACGCCATGAACGTCCTGGGGATCCCGATCCTGACCTTCGTCACCTTCCTCCCCGCGGCCGGGATGGCCGTCCTGCTCCTCCTGCCGGCCTCCCGGACCAGGGCCCTCAAGCTGGCCGCCAACGCCTTCACCGGCCTCGAGTTCCTGGCCACCCTCCTCCTCCTGGCCCGCTTCGACGCCGGCTCCGGCGGGATGCAGTTCGTCGAGCGCTGGCCCTGGATCAAGGCCATCGGGGCCCAGTACCTGCTCGGACTCGACGGCATCTCGCTCCTCCTCGTCCTCCTGACCTCGCTCCTGACCTTCGTGGCCACCCTGTCCTCCTGGGGGGCCGTCCGGACGCGGCTCAAGGAATACTACGTCTTCATGCTCCTGCTCGAGACGGGCATGATCGGCGTCTTCCTGGCCCTCGACCTCATCCTCTTCTACGTCTTCTGGGAGGTCGTCCTGGTGCCGATGTACTTCCTCATCGGGGTCTGGGGCGGGGAGCGGCGCCTCTACGCGGCCATCAAGTTCTTCCTCTACACGCTCTTCGGCTCGGTGGCCATGCTCGTCGGCATCCTGGTCCTGCGCGGGGCCCACCGCACCTTCGACTGGACGGCCATGATCGCCGCCGGCGGCGCCGTCCCGGCCGCCCTCCAGGGCTGGATCTTCCTCCTCTTCTTCCTCGGCTTCGCCATCAAGGTGCCGATGTTCCCCTTCCACACCTGGCTGCCCGACGCCCACGTCGAGGCGCCCACGGCCGGCTCGGTCCTCCTGGCCGGCGTCCTGCTGAAGATGGGCTCCTACGGCTTCCTGCGCTTCTCCCTGCCGCTCCTGCCCGACGCGGCCCGCCGCTACGCCCCGGCCATGGTCGTCCTGGCCCTCGTCTCGATCGTCTACGGCGCCCTCGTCTCGCTCATGCAGAAGGACATGAAGAAGCTCATCGCCTACTCCTCGGTCTCGCACATGGGCTTCGTCATGCTGGGCCTGTTCGTCCTGACCCCGCTCGCGGCCAAGGGCGCGGTCCTGCAGATGGTCAACCACGGCCTGTCCACGGGCGCCCTGTTCCTCGTCGTCGGCGTCGTCTACGAGCGGCGCCACACCCGCCTCATCGCCGACTTCGGCGGCCTGGCCTCGCGGATGCCGGTCTACGCCGCCGTCTTCCTTGTCATGGCCCTGTCGTCGATCGGCCTGCCCGGCCTCAACGGCTTCATCGGCGAGTTCATGATCCTCATGGGCACGTTCCCGGTGAGCTGGCTCTGGACGGCCGTCGCCGCGACGGGCATCGTCCTCGGCGCCGGGTACATGCTCTGGCTCTACCAGCGGGTCATGTTCGGCCCGGTCGTCCATCCGGCCAACGAATCGCTGAAGGACCTGACCGTCCGGGAGTTCGCGGCCTTCCTGCCGCTCCTCGTCCTCGTCTTCTGGATCGGCGTCTTCCCCAAGCCCTTCCTGGACATCATCGACAAGCCGGTGGAGAGGATCGTCCGCATCGTCAATCCCGCCCACTACGAGGCGCCGCGATGACCGTGCCGGCCGGATTCGGACTGCGTCCGCTCGCCCCCGAGCTCGTCCTGCTCGGGGCGGCCGTGGCGGCCCTGTTCGTCCATCTCTTCGCCGGGCGGAAAGGGAGGCGCGCGGCGGGCTGCGTCGCCCTGGCCGGGATCGCCGGAGCGGCCGCCGCCCTGGCCCTGACCCCCGCTTCGGCCGGGGCCCTGTTCGGCGGCCACCTCGCCGTCGACGCCTTCGCCCTCTATTTCAAGGCGGCCGTCCTCCTGGCCGGGGCCTTGACCCTCGTCCTGGCCTTCCGCTTCTTCGACGTCGAGGGGGGCGAGCCGGCCGAGGCCTACGTCCTGGCGCTCCTCTCCATGGTCGGGATGTCGGCGGCCGTCTCGTCGGTCGACCTGGTCACGACCTACGTCGCCTTCGAGCTCTTCGCCATCCCGTCCTACGTCCTGGCCGGGATCTTCAAGAAGGAGCGGCGCTCGGCCGAGGCCGGGATCAAGTACTTCTTCCTGGGGACGCTGAGCTCGGCCATCATGCTCCTCGGCCTGGCCCTCGTCTACGGCCTGACGGGGTCGACCTCCTACGCCGAGATCGGCCCGGCCCTGGCCGGCGCCCGGCCGTGGCCCGCGCTCGCGGCCATGGGGCTCGTCCTCGCGGGCCTGTTCTTCAAGGCCGCCTTCGTGCCCTTCCACATGTGGGCCCCCGACGTCTACGAGGGCGCGCCGACCCCGCTCGCGGTCTTCCTCTCGACCGCGCCCAAGGCCGCGGCCCTGGCCGTCGTCGTCCGGGTCCTGACGGCCCTGTTCGGCGGCTGGGAGGGGGCCTGGGGGCCCGTCCTCCAGGTCGTCGCCGCGGCCACCATGTTCTGGGGCAACCTGGCCGCGATGACCCAGAAAAGCCTCAAGCGGATGCTGGCCTACTCGGCCGTCGCCCAGGCGGGCTACCTGGCCATCGGCCTGGCCGCCTGGGGGGAGAGCGGCCGGATGGCCGTCCTCTTCTATGTCGTCGCCTACATCCTCATGAACGCCGGGGCCTTCGGCCTCATCCTCCTCGTCGACCGGGGCGGCCGGTTCGACGAGAGCGTCGACGGCCTGGCCGGCCTGGCCCGCCGGGCCCCGGTCGCCGCGGCCGGCGCCCTCGTCCTGCTGCTGTCGCTCACGGGCATCCCGCCGACGGCCGGCTTCATGGGCAAGTACTTCCTGTTCACGGCCGCCGTGGAGAGGGGGATGGTCCCGCTCGCGGCCGCCGGCGCGTTGAACTCGGTCCTGTCGCTCTTCTATTATTTCCGCATCGGCAAGGCCATGTTCCTGGCCGAGGCGCCGCCGGCCCCGGCGGGCGGCGTCGATCCCGCCGCCGGGCGCGTCTCCGGCCTGGTCACGGCCTTCCTGGCCCTGGCCGCCGCGGCGCTCCTCCTGGGAGGCGTCCTGCCCGACCTCCTCTCCGGACCGGCCGCCGCGGCCGTCCTCGGCCGTTGAGTCCGTGTTTTGATACAATGGGCACGGGAGGGAACGCATGAGACCGACCGCCGAACTCAGCCGTGAACATCAGGCCATCTTGAAGATGATCGGGATCCTCGGCGCCATGGCCGGCCGCCTCGAGGCGGGGGCCGCCGTCGCGCCCGACGACCTCGAGCGGGCCGTGGACTTCATCCGCGTCTTCGCCGACAAGTGCCACCACGCCAAGGAGGAGGACCTGCTCTTCCCGGCGATGGAGAAGGCCGGCATCCCCCGCGAGAGGGGGCCCATCGGCGTCATGCTCGCCGACCACGTCGCCGGCCGGGCCCGCGTCGCGGCCATGGCCGAGGCCATCCCGGCCATCCGCGCCGGCGTTCCGGAGGCGGCCGCGTCCTTCGCCGCCGCCGCCCGCGGCTACGGCGAGCTCCTGACAGGCCACATCTTCAAGGAGGACCGCGTCCTCTACCCCATGGCCGACGCCCGGCTGACCGCCGAGCAGCAGAAGACACTCGAGGCCGGTTTCGCCGAGGTCGAGCGGACCATCGTCGGCCAGGGCAGGCACGAGGAGTACCACCGCCTCCTCGAGCGCCTGGAGAAGTCCTATCTCGGCTAGCCCCGGGACCGGCGGCCGCGCCGGGCCCGTCATTCCAAGAAGGAGGGACGGCACATGAAGGGCTTGAAATACGGCGCCATCCTCAGTTTCGTCGTGGCCTTGGCGGTCCTCCTCGCCGGCGGCTTCTTCGCCGCCAGGCAGGTCGCCCCGGTCCCGGACCGGGTCGTCGCCGATGGCCGGGTCCTGGCGACCGGCGCGGACATCCTGGCCGGCCAGGACGTCTATCAGCGCTACGGGCTCATGGACCACGGCAGCGTCTGGGGCCACGGGACCTACCGGGGCATGGATTTCTCGGCCGCGACGCTCCATGGCCTGGGCGCCGACATGAGGGAGTTCCTGGCCCGCGAGCGGGGCTCGTCGTACGACGCCCTGCCCGAGGCGGACCGGTCGGCGGTCGACGGCCGGGTCATCGGCCTGATCAAGGCCAACAGCTACGATCCCGGGACCGGCACGCTGTCGCTCTCCGCCGCCCACGCCGAGGCCTACGCCAAGGCGGCCGCCCGCTGGAAGTCCGTCTTCCGGCGGGGCGACCCTTCCTACGGGTTCCTCCCCGAGACGGTCAGGTCCGACGAGGAGGCCGAGAAGCTCGCGGCCTTCTTCTTCTGGACGGCCTGGGCGGCGGGCACGAACCGGCCCGGGCTGGACCACACCTACACCAACAACTGGCCCCCGGACCGCTCGGTCGGCAACACCCTGTCGGCCGATGCCTACCTCTGGAGCGTCCTGTCGATCGTCTTCCTCTTCGTCGTGCTCGGGCTCGTCGTCTACGTCGTCCACCGCTACCGCTTCTTCTACGGCGAATCGAGGTCCGTCGAGGCCGGCCGGCGCCTGCTGGAGCTGCCCCTGACCCCGAGCCAGGCCCGGGCGGCCAAGTTCTTCCTCGTGGTCATCCTGCTCTTCCTGCTCCAGACCGCCATGGGGGGCCTGCTGGCCCACTACACCGTCCACCCGGGGAAGTTCTTCTTCGATTTCATCGCCGCCGGCGTCCCCTACAGCTGGGCCAAGAGCTGGCACCTCCAGCTGGCCATCTTCTGGATCGCGACGACCTGGATCGCGACCTCGATCTACCTCGCCCCGATCATCAGCAGGAAGGAGCCCAAGGGCCAGGGCCTCTTGGTCAACCTCCTCTTCGGGGCCGTCCTGGTCGTGGCCGCGGGGAGCCTCGTCGGCGAGGTCCTCGGGCTCAAGGGCGTCCTGGGGAACAACTGGTTCTGGTTCGGGCACCAGGGCTGGGAGTACCTGGAGCTCGGCCGGTTCTGGCAGATCATCCTCTTCGCCGGCCTGGTGGCCTGGCTGCTCATCGTCTACCGGGCCCTCAAGGACAGGCTCTTCGGCCCGAACAGGGACGAGAGCGGCCTGGTCTGGTTCTACACGCTGAGCGCCGCGCTCGTCGTCGGCTTCTTCGCCTTCGGCTTCTTCTACGGCCGGGGGACCCACCTGACGGTCGCCGACTACTGGCGCTGGTTCGTCGTCCACATCTGGGTCGAGGGCATCTTCGAGTTCTTCGGCATCGCCGTCATCGCCCTGTTCCTCGTCGTCATGGGCCTCGTGGACAAGCGCTCGGCCATGAAGGTGGCCTATCTCACGGCCATCCTCGTCTTCGCCAGCGGGCTCATCGGCACGGCCCACCACTATTTCTGGTACGGCGGCCCGGCCTTCTGGCTGGCCCTGGGCGGCCTGTTCTCCTCGCTCGAGCCGATCCCGCTCATCCTGCTCGTCGTCCGGGCCTGGATGGAGTACAAGTCGATCCGGGAGGCCGGGGCGGACTTCCCCTACCGCTGGCCGCTCTATTTCCTCGTCGCCTCGAGCTTCTGGAACTTCCTCGGGGCGGGCGTCTTCGGCTTCACCATCAACCTGCCGATGGTCAACTACTACGAGCACTCGACCTATCTCACGGCCAACCACGCGCACACGGCCCTCTTCGGCGTCTACGGGATGCTGTCGATCGCCCTGATGCTGTTCACCTGGCGCTCGCTCGTGCGGAAGGACGCCTGGGACGACAGGGCCCTCAAGCTCAGCTTCTACGGCCTCAACGGCGGGCTGTTCCTGATGTTCGTCCTGACGCTCCTCCCGGTCGGGGTGGCCCAGGCCTTGGCCAGCTACAGGCACGGGCTGTGGTGGGCCCGCAGCAACGCCTTCTACCAGGGCGGGATCGTCCAGGCCCTGGGGATCGTCCGGGCGCTCCCCGACACGATCATCATCGTCTTCGGCGCCCTGCCGCTCCTGTATTTCCTCGTCAAGACGTACCCGAAGCTGAAGAAGGTCGGCTGCAAGCCGGGCGAAGACATCTATCAAGGCAAGGACTGCCCGCTCTGAGCGCGTGACCGGCGGGCGCGGAAGCGGTCCCCGCGGACGGCGGGGACCCTTCGATGAAAGGATAGCCCCATGAGAAAGACAGCCGTGCCGGCCTCCGCGCTGGCCCTCTCCGTCGCTCTCGCCCTCGCCTGCGCCGAACGGCCGCGCCGGCCCCTGGCGCACTGGGACGAGAGCCTCCTCTCGCCCCAGCGGTACGAGGTCCGGATCGAGAGGGACGTCCAGGTGCCGATGCGCGACGGCGTCACCCTGGCCACCGACCTCTACATCCCGGAGGCGCCCGGCAGATTTCCGGCGCTGGTCTGGCGCAACTGCTACGGCAAGGACGGCTACGGCGACATGAAATGGTACGCCTCGCGCGGCTATGTCGTCGTGCACCAGGACGTGCGCGGCAAGCACGCCTCGGGCGGGGACTTCGTCCATTTCCGCGACGACGCCGACGACGGCTTCGACACCGACGAGTGGATCGGCGCCCAGCCCTGGAGCGACGGCCAGATCGGCCTGATGGGCGGCTCCTACCTGGGCTACACGGGCATCGCCCAGGCGGTGCGCGGCAGCCGCTTCCTGGCCGCGATGTCGTTCTCGGTCGCGACCGGCGACGTCCACAACGGCTGGGTCTACAGCGACGGCGCCCTGTTCCTCGGCTTCGCTTTCCCCTGGGGCGCGGTCGGCATGGACGGCCGTGAATTCCGCTTCCAGAACCCCGTCCCCTTTCCCTGGCCGGAGATATTCAGTCACCTGCCCCTGGAGAGCATGGACGTCAAGGCCGGGCACCCCCATCCGGTCTACCGGGAGTGGCTGCGGCACCCGCGGGCCGACGATCGCTATTGGCAAGGCGTCAGCTACGAGAAGGACATCGCCGGGATCTCGATCCCCTATCTGCTCCTGGACGGCTGGTACGATCTCTTCCTGCGCGGCGCGCTGCAGGACCACGTCGTGATCAAGAGGGAATGCGGGTCGGAGCTGGCCCGGAAGCACAAGCGCCTGATGATCGGCCCCTGGGCGCACGAGATCGGCGCGCGCAACAACGCCCCCGGGGCGCCGGCCGCCGGGCCCGGCCGCAGCCTCGATTTCGGCCCCGAGGCGGAGGTCGAAACGCGCAAGGTCTATCTGCGCTGGCAGGACCATTGGCTCAAGGGCATCGACAACGGCGTCGACCGGGAGCCGCCGGTCAAGATCTTCGTCATGGGCGAGAACCGCTGGCGCTTCGAGAGCGAGTGGCCCCTGGCCCGGACGCGCTATACGAGATATTATTTCGGCGGCACCAGGGCCAACAGCGTCAACGGCGACGGCACGCTCGCGACCGCCGCGCCCACCTCGCGGGAGGCGGCCGATTCCTTCGTCTACGACCCGGCCTCACCCGTGCCCACGTTGGGCGGCAACACCTGCTGCAGCCAGGTGCCGTCGGGCCCGTGGAACCAGATCGAGGCGGAGCTGCGCGACGACGTTCTCGTCTACTCCACGCCGGAATTGAAGACGGCCCTCGAGGTCACCGGCCCGGTCAAGGTCAGGCTCTACGCCTCGACCAGCGGCCGGGACACCGACTGGACGGCCAAGCTCGTCGACGTGCACCCCGACGGTTATGCCCAGAACCTGTGCGACGGGATCGTCCGGGCCCGCTATCGCGCCGGCCGGGCCGCGCCGGCCGACCTGTTGGAGCCGGGCCGGGTCTACGAGTACGAGATCGACCTGTGGGCGACCAGCAACGTCTTCCTGGCGGGACACAGGGTCCGCGTGGAGGTCTCGAGCAGCAACTTCCCCCGCTTCGACCGCAACCTGAACACCGGCGAGGACCCGATGACGGGCACGAGCATGGTCAAGGCCCGGCAGACGGTCTATCGCTCCAAGCGCTATCCGTCACACATCGTCCTGCCGGTCATCCCGCGCCGGAGATAGGCCGGGAAGCCGGGCCGCCGCCCCGTCGGCCGGAGCGGCGGCCCGGAGGGACAGGTCAGAAGCCGAGGCCGACGAGGACGGAAAGGCCCTTGTTCTTGGCCGAGGTGACTTCTAAATCCGCATTGATGTTGGCCAGGCCGAGATAGTAGCGGCCTTCGAGCGTCAGGATGACCTTGGGCAGCTTGATGTCCACCCCCGCTCCGAAGACCCCGGCCAGGTCCGTCTTCTTGATGGCCTTGGTGAAGTCTTGCCGGTAGTATTGGTCCTCATCGTCGGGGTCGACGTAATCGATGTCAACCCCGTTCCAGGCCTGCAGCCGGTAGCCGAACGAAGGGCCGGCGCAGACGAACGGCTTGGCCGATCCTTTGGTGAAGCCGTACTTCAGCAGGATGGGAAGTTCGAGGTAGTTGACGATGAAGCGGCCTGTATCGGTTTCATAGGCGTCCTTGTACACCTCGAAAGACATGCCGCGGCGGGAATACAGCAATTCGGGCTGGATGGCCACCGGCCCGAGATCGAAGGAGACGAACACGCCGGCGACGAGGCCGGGCTGCGACTTGAAGTCGGGCAGGTCGGCCGGGTCCTCGGCCTTGATTGTCATGTTGGCCAGGTTCAGGCCGCCCTTGAGGCCGATGACGGTCGCCCCGGACAGGGGGGCGAGGCAGGCCAGGGCGAGAGCGACGAAGACGACTGCGGTAAGCTTTTTCAATGATACCTCCGTGATGATGGATTTGATCGACGATCGAACGCAGTCTAGGGCCGGGGTCGGCGGGAGTCCATAGTCACGAGGGGTGATTGGGGCGATGATTCCCCGGACCGGCCGGGATGAGACCCGGTCATCCTGGCCCGAAAGGGCGCCGGCGCGATCGACCCGGCGCCTGTCCGTCCCCTTGTCGGCCGCGGACGGGCCCGGCCGGGACCCGTGGGCCCCGGACCGGAAGCCCTTATCGGACCGCCCCGATAGGGGCGCCGGGGGGCGGCGGCATCGCCGCGGGCGCCTTGAACGCGGCCGGGTCTTTCTCGAACCGGTCGATCTGGAAGATCCCGTACTTGAAATGGGCCTTGTCGTCCACTCCCTGCGCCTTGGCCATCCTTTCGGTCAGCGCCGTCCTCAGCCCGTCGATCTTGACGAGCGCGATCGCCCTCGCCTGGGCCGAGGCTTCGTCGCCCGCGGCCAGGGCCAGGAGCTTGGACAGCACGGCCTTGTCCGCCACCCGTTTCACCTCGGCCTGGTAGGTCGAAAGCGACGGCCTCGGCGCCGCGGTCCAGGTCGCGGCCAGGAGCCGGTCGATGACCTCGTCGAGCCCGGGATTCAGGGCGTTCCGGGAATGATACTCGACGAGACGGGAGGCCCGGGCCGGGTTCAGGATCAAGCCGGCCGTCATCCCGGCCGCTTCCTCCACCGGGACGAACGGGTCGAAGGTCACCCCCGTCCGCCGGCCGAAAAGCTCCCCTCCGCCCGCGAAACCTGGGGGGCGGGGCGGGATCATGGCCACGATCCGTTCGTCCAGGGCGAGGAATTCCGGGCTGAGGGTCTTCATGACGGCCTCCAGGGCCCGGCGCTGTTCGGCCGGGGAAACGATCTCGGCCGGCTTTTGGACATCTCCCCGGAGCCGGTGGAAATACATCGTCCCGCCGATCGACGCGGCCGCCGCCTCGGTCTGGTAGCGGTGGAACAGGTACGCGGTCACGAGCGGCTCCTCCAGGGTCGCCATCGGCCGACCCGGCCGGATCCGCTTCTCCGTGAACGTCTTCAGGGCGATGTCCCTGACCCGGATGACCCGCTCCAGCTCGTCGACGAGGTTGCGGCCGTTGTCCCAGGCCGCGGTCAGGGGATGGGCGCCGCCCGGGCCGGAGTCCGAATCGGAAAGGAAGACCAGGCCGGACGCGAACGCCTTCTCGAGCACGGCCCGGGAGGCCGCGTCGGCGTCGACGCCGGCCGGGTAATCGCGGTAGGCGTATTCGACCGCGACCTTGTCGAACGCCCCGATGCCGACGGCGTAGGCGTTGGACAGGTCCAGCGTCCCGTCGGCCCGGATCTCTATCAGCGGGTGCGGGTAGTCCATGACCGAAGCCCGGTCGTTGACGCTGGCCGCGTAGTTGTGGCCCATGCCGAGGGTGTGTCCGACCTCGTGGGCGGCCAGCTGGCGGATCCGGGCCAGGGCCATGTTCCGCATCTCCTCGGCGTTGTCCCGCCCGTCCTCGTAGGCCCCGACCAGGGCCTCGGCGATGAGGTAGTCCTGCCGGACCCGGAGCGAGCCGAGGGACACGTGGCCCTTGATGAGCTCGCCGGTCCGCGGGTCGGAGATGCCGCCGCCGTAGGACCAGCCCCGGGTCGAGCGGTTCACCCAGTTGATGACGTTGTAGCGGATGTCCAGCGGGTCGGCCCCCTCCGGGAGAAGCTTGACCTGGAAGGCGTCGATGTAGCCGGCGGCCTCGAAGGCCTGGTTCCACCACGAGGCGCCTTCGAGGACCGCCGTCCGGATCGGCTCGGGGATGCCGCGGTCGACGTAATAGACGATCGGCTCGACCGCTTCCGAGCGGGCCGCGCCGGGGTCCTTGCTTTCCAGCCGGAAGCGGCTGACGGACCGCTTCTCCATCGGCTCCCCGACCGGAACGGCGAAGTCCATGTAGGAATGGGCGAAGAAGTTCGACCGGGGATCGAAGGCCCGGAGCTTGTACCCTGGCCCGGGAAGCCGGACGAAGGAATGATGCACCCGGAAGGTCAGCGCCCCGGCGTCGGGAGCCGCGCCCCGGAGCAGCGGGCCGGGGTTCGGGCTGGCGAGGGTCAGGCAGACGTCGATCTCGGTGTTGAAGGGAAAGTTGCGGGCCGCCTCCAGGTCGATCGCCGACCGGGCCGGGTCGACCTGGAACTGGCCCTGGTTCCGCCGGGCGATCGTGCCGGCGATGTTCATGGCGTCCCGGAGAAGGAATGCC
>ERZ795061.1742-NODE-1742-length-20829-cov-6.631511_pt1 | contig 20829 bp, 13 predicted proteins | sample MGYA00375145_ERZ795061 | MGnify/ENA primary metagenome ERZ795061 (study PRJEB30190, sample SAMN05720144) | anaerobic digester metagenome | isolation source: active sludge of municipal wastewater-treating anaerobic digesters | place: USA | collected 2014-12-22 ... | reverse complement strand
GGATGAATTTCACGTAGTCGTCATGGAGGAGCTTGGGGTTCTGTTCGCCCAGCGGTTTCCCCTCGCACAGGAAATAGCGTTCGATGAGTTCGCCGATCCACGTGCGCTGTTTCGTGAGCCTGCCGGTTTTGGGGTTCTCTGCCATCATCCAGCTTGCGTTGGCCGAATGGCCGGAATAGGGCGGATTGCCAAGGACCACCATGATGGGCGCGTCCTGCTTCACCTCGCTTGCCGCGTTGGCCTCCTCGGCAAGCCACTGCGCGAGCAGGGTGTCGGCTTTCAGCGTGGCCTCCTCGAGGGTGTTCGTGAGATACACCCTCAGCCGGTCGCCCAGACCGAGATCGTAGCCTGATTCCTGAAGCTGGAGGCCGAGTTTCATGTGGCAGATGGTGTACGGGGCCATGAGGAGTTCGAAGCCGAACAGGCGCGGCAGCAAGTGCTCTTTCACATAGAGCGGCCACGCGCCCGCGTTGCCGGCGAACGCGTCCCGGATCAGGTCCACCACGGCATGCAGGAACGTGCCGGTTCCTGCTGCCGGGTCGAGGATCTGCACCTTGTGCACGTCGCGCGTGCCGCCGCCGAGAGATGTGATCGGCACTTTCTGCGCGTCGGCGAGTCCGTCTGGCAGGCCGAAATCGGTTTTCAGGATGTGATCCACACTCCGCACGATGTAGCCGACCACCGGTTCGGGCGTGTAGTAGACGCCGCGGAGTTCGCGCATTTTTGGATCGTACGCGGCGAGGAACGTCTCGTAGAAATGCACGACGGGGTCTTCCTGCCGGGTGCGCTGTCCGAAGTTCCTGAGGATGGCCTCCATGTCGGCGATGTCGAGGAGCCGCGCGAGGTCGTCCACTGCCCACGTGATGCGCTCATCGAGGTCTGGCCCCGCCACATGGGAGAACAGTTGCCGCAGGAAGGGGTTGGTCTTCGGCAGGTCATACGGGGCGTGCTCCCGCGAAAACGGCGGGACCACGCCTGGGTTGCACCGCGCGGCAAAGAGGCCGTAGCAGATCGTCTGCGCGTACATGTCGGCGAACTGCTCGTCCGTCAGTTCGTGCAACAGCGTCGCCCGGAAGACGCCCATCATGCCGTGCAGGGCGCCGTGTTCGCTTTCATGCCGGAGGGCATCCAGAATCTTCTCCCGCATGAGTTTCCCCAGCGCGGCCATGCGCTCCGCCAACTCCTTCGGCGTGGTGACAACGAGGATGCTGGCGTTGAGGAAGGCACGGAGAAGTTGTTCCACCCGCTCTTCGCCGTCGTCTTCCCGGCGGAGCTTGCCGTCGTGCCCGAACGAAGCGAGCCGCTCCTTCATCCGCAGTTCCCTGCCGACGTACCAGCGGAATTGCAGGTAATCAGTCAGGACGAGGTTCTTGTACCCGTCCTGATACCGGCGGACCTGCTCGTCTTTTTCGATCCCGTCGAGGTCTTTGCCGACATCTTTCGCTTCGACGTACCCGACGGGATTGGGGCCTTTGAGGATGATGTAATCGGGTGCGCCGTGCTGGCTGTGGCGCGGCTCATTCACCGCGGTGATGACGCTTTCCAGCGATTCGATCAGTTCCTTGAGGAACGGGCGGTACGTGTGTTCGGTGGCGTTGCCGGCTCGAAAGGCTTCATTCACTTGCTTGAGGTAGGTCTGGAATGGCGTCACAACGCTCTCCTCGTTATGCTGCATCTTCCGTTGCGGAACTACGAAGAAGATAACAGCCGTGCGGGAGCGTCGTCAGCAGACCCGGGCACAACCACACGGCGCTCTCAGCGAGAGCGCCCTACCTGCGGGTGCCTGTTGGGGTAACAGAAAATCGCCGGGCGGCCCTTCGACAGGCTCAGGGACCGCCTCCGACAGGCGTCCGGTGCGGGACGCACAGGCAGGTTGGCCTACTTCCCGTTTGCGGCCTGCTTCTTCAACTCCGCAATCTCATCGCGGATGGCGGCGGCCTTTTCGAATTCGAGGTCTTTGGCGGCCTCGAGCATGAGCCGCTCCAGCTCGCGAATGGTTGCCTCCAGATCCTTCCCCTTCACAATCGGCAGGGCCACCTTCGGCTCGATCTTCGGGCGGCTGTCGGCCACCGCGGTCTGCGCCATCACCTGATCGATTGACTTCACGATGGAGCGCGGGGTGATGCCGTGCTGTTCGTTGAACGCAAGCTGGAGCGCCCGCCTGCGGTTGGTTTCGCTCATGGCGCGGCGCATGGAATCGGTGATGACGTCGGCGTAGAAGATCACCTGCCCGTTCACATGGCGCGCGGCGCGGCCTGATGTCTGAATGAGCGATCGCTCGGAGCGGAGAAAGCCCTCTTTGTCGGCATCCAGAATGGCAACCAGTGACACCTCGGGCAGGTCGAGCCCTTCGCGCAACAGGTTGATCCCTACCAGCACGTCGAATTCCCCAAGCCGGAGATCGCGCAGCGTCTCCACCCGGGTGATGGCATCGACTTCGTGGTGCATGTAGCGCACCTTTACGCCGGTCTCTTCGAGGTAGGAGGTCAAATCCTCGGCCATGCGCTTGGTCAGCGTCGCGACCAGCGTTCGCTCGCCCACCGCGATCCGTCTGCGTACCTCTTCCAGGAGATCGTCCACCTGCCCGCGAACCGGCTTTACGACGATCTCCGGGTCCACCAGACCGGTGGGCCGGATGACCTGCTCCACGATCACCCCGCCGCTTTTTTCAAGTTCGTAATCGGCGGGCGTGGCGCTGACGAAGACCGCCTGCGGAATAAGCGCTTCAAACTCCTCAAAGAACAGCGGGCGGTTATCCAGCGCGGAGGGGAGCCGGAAGCCGTAGTCCACAAGCATCTGTTTGCGGGAACGGTCGCCGGCGTACATCCCGCGGAACTGGGGGATCGTCACGTGCGACTCATCCACGATCATCAGAAAGTCTTCGGGGAAGTAATCCAGCAGTACGGCGGGGCGCTCACCCGGTTGCCGTCCGGAGAGATGGCGCGAGTAGTTCTCGATGCCGGTGCAGTAGCCCACCTCCCGGAGCATCTCGATGTCGAACAGGGTGCGGCTTTCCAGCCGCTGGGCCTCAACGAGTTTGTTCTCCCTGCGGAGTTCCTCGAGCCGCTGCGTGAGTTCCACCATGATGCTCTGGCAGGCCGCTTCAATCTGAGGGACGGTGGTGACGAAATGCTTCGCGGGGTAAATCGCCACTCGATCCCGTTTTTCCAGAACGTGGCCGGTGAGCGGGTCGGTGATCGAGAGCGATTCCACCTCGTCGTCGAACAACTCGACACGGATCACGTAGTCCTCATCCGCGGGCCGAACCTCCACAATGTCTCCCCTGGCGCGGAACGTGCCACGCTCGGGCGCGAAGTCGTTGCGGCTGTAATGAATGTCCACCAGCCGGCGCAGCATCGCATCGCGGTTGACCCGTTTTCCGCGTTCCAGCACCACAAGCTGGCGGCGAAATTCCTCCGGCGACCCCAACCCGTATATGCACGACACCGACGCGACGACCACCACGTCTCTGCGCTCGAACAGCGCGCTGGTGGCCTTCAGACGCAGGCGGTCTATCTCTTCGTTGATGGACGCATCTTTTTCGATATAGGTGTCGCTCTGCGGGATATAGGCTTCCGGCTGGTAGTAATCGTAGTAGCTGATGAAATACTCCACCGCGTTGTGCGGGAAGAACGACCGGAATTCCCCGTAGAGCTGAGCCGCAAGGGTTTTGTTGTGCGAAACCACCAGCGTGGGCTTCTGGACATTCGCGATCACCGACGCCATGGTATAGGTTTTGCCAGACCCTGTTACACCGAGAAGCGTCTGGAAGCGGTCGCCACGCAGGATGCCCTCGGTCAGTTCGGCGATGGCGCGGGGCTGGTCGCCCTGGGGGATGTAATCGCTTTCGAGTTGAAATTCCGGCATGGGAAAGCTCATTCACCAGCGTGGGAGTCGCAACGCAGACAACGTCTTCCTAGAGTATACGAACGGGGGTGCTTCGTGGTGCCCGCGAAAACGGGGTGGTTCGCACCCGAACGAAATTGCGCGTATCATTTTTCGTACGACAATCCCATCGCGCGAACGCATCACCCCGGAGAGCACAGGAAAGGATGTGCACGATGAAACAACTGCGCAGAATTGCGAGACCGCTGATCGTCGTGGGAACACTCCTCTTGCTGGACGCCGTTCCGGCACCGGCAGAGGATGTTACGGCAAGCGCCACCACGACTAACCAGTCCATCTCCCTCGGGTCTACCACCATTGACGGCGAGCAATGGCAACGCCTTGCATTCCGGAGGGAGATGCCGTTCGGCAAGCTGGCTATCGCAGCGGATATTGAATTTTTCGTCAACAGCGAAGGCGGTCTCAGCAGCCGCGGATGGCAGTTTGGGAACTTCAATCAGGTCCTGAGCACATTGTATCGAAAAATATACTACATCCGTTACGGCCAGCCGCGGGACCCGGTTTATGTCCGCGTAGGGGGCCTCGACGACGTGACGCTGGGCTATGGCTTCCTGATGTCCCATTACCGGAACACGCTGGATTACCCCGGTGTGAAGAACCTCGGCATCCACTTCGAACTGAATCCGGCGGGTGGCATCGCGGTACAGGGCGTGTTGAACAACCTGCTTGACATCACCAACGGCGGGCCGGTCGTCGGTGGCCGGGTGGCAAAGGGGCTGGGGCCTTTTGAAATCGGCGCGTCGCTGGTGTACGACGTGGACCAGTACGGCGGCCTGCCAGACAACAACAACGACGGACTTCCAGACGCTCTTGAGCCGCGCATCGGCCCTGATGGCGTGAATTACAGCCAGATACGTAACCCCGCCGACCAGAATGCGCTCAACGCAATCCTGGTTGCAAACGGGCAGCCATCCATCGACTGGGCGAAATACGCGCGGCGGGACAGCCTCTACCGCGAAGGCAACCGCGAGACGGACAGCTACGGTATGGTGGGCGCCGACGTTGCGATGAAGCTGATTGACAAACCGAGCCTCGCGCTGATCACCTACGGGCAGATGGGTATCAGCCTCGACGACAACGACATGAACGGACGCGCCACGGGCTGGGGCTTCGGCGCACCGGGTCTTATGGCGGTGGTCGGGCCGGTACGGGCGCGCATAGAATACCGTCACCTACGCGACGAGTTCCAGCCGGAGTACTTTAATTCCCGGTACGACCACAACCGTGCCACAGTAAGCGCTGACTCCGGAGTGATCACCCTGAAGGACGAGTCGCTGAATGCCCTTGCCGGGCAGACGTTGAACGGCGTGTTCGGCGACGCCGCGGTTCGCGTGCCGCTTCTCGGTGAAGCGAGCGCCCAGTACCAGTACCTCCACGGACCAACGAATCAGCAGCGATTGTCCGCGCTGGCGGGGGTGGATCAGGGACTTCTGCAGATGGTGCCGAAACTCAGCAGGATTGAGGCATTCTATACCAAGGACAACATCGGGCTGTACGGGGACGGGTTCTTCCAGAAGACCGTGGACATGTCCTACGGTTACCGCGTTGGTTTCACACTTGCCCCGGGCGTCGAGATGATCTGGTCCACCCGCTGGTTGTTCCGGCCGGTTGGTTCAGACCCGCTGGTGGTAGAGCCGCAGCGGCAAATCACCTTCGCCACGGTGTTCAACTTCTGAAGCAGTTCGGGAAAACAAGACTCGCGGGAGGCGCCGGCGCGGGGGCCTCCCGTTTTCTTTTACAAAACGTGTACCCGAGAGATTTTGCGGCGCGCCTTCACCGGCGCTGTTCCACCACCTCCGCGCTTCTGAGCGTGTCCACGGGAACCCGCGGCACCATGCGGCCTTCACCGAACCCGAGCACCCAGAAGGCGTCCGGCGACACATTGTGCAAGTCCCGCGCGTTCGCAAGCCCTTCCAGCGGCTCGTTCTGACCGTCGTCCCCCAGCCGGAACGTGCCGAAATGCACGCCCATACTGGTCCCCGCTCCCAGACGCTGGTGCGCACGCACGGCCTCCTCGGGGGAGATATGCACGGCTGCCATGAACCACTGCGGCCGGAAAGCCCCGATGGGCAGGATGGCCAGCCGGATCGGGCCAAAACGGTCACGCACCTGCTCGAATTGAGGCCCCCAGCCGGTGTCGCCCGCGAAGTAGACGACCCCCGCGTCGCCGTCAAGGACGTACCCGCCCCACAGCGTCTCATTGCGGTCGCCCAGTCCGCGCGCGGAAAAGTGCTGCGCCGGAACGAACGTCAGACGCAGGGAAGGCGACAGGAGCGTGTCCTGCCACCAGTCCATCTCATGGGAACCGGGTATCCCGTTTTTCTCCATCAGCGCTCTGTTGCCCAGGGCAACGAAGACACGCGGCGAATCGCGCTCGGAAAGCCGCTGGAGCGTCGGAATGTCGGTGTGGTCGTAGTGGTTGTGGCTGAGAATTACAACGTCTATCGGCGGCAGATCCTCAAACCGGATGCCCGGCGGCCGCACGCGCTTCGGCCCCAACCACGTGGTAGGTCCGGCGCGGTCCGACCAGATGGGGTCTGTCAGGATGTTCAGGCTGTCCATCTGGATCAAAACAGTAGAGTGGTTGACGAACGTGACGCGGAGGTCGCCGCCGCCAATCCGCTCCGGCGGCGGGGGACCCGGTGACACGTGGTTTGAATCGTTCCACGCGCCGGGCTCACGGTTGAAGCGCCAGCGCACGAAATCGCTGAACCCGTGGTTCGGCGCCGGCACCTGATTGGAGAACTTCTCACCGTCGAAATGGGTTGACATGGGGCCTCGGTACGACGGGGCGCAGAACGCGCACCCCGCGAGAAGGAACGCGAAGAAGAATGGCATGGGGAGAAAGCGGATCATGCGACACCATCTGTCTGGACGCCGACAAAAAAAGCCCGTGTCGTAGAAACGCTCAAACCGTGCAGATTGGTTCCCTCATTGCGGGGGATTCATGGCTCGCTGTTGATCCGGTAGAGCGAGACAGTTTCCAGCTTCCCGATGCGCTGGGTGAACAGATGGGTCCCCTGTTCGCGAACCGCCTCCACTACCGGGCCGACCGCGCTCAGGTCGCCTTCCACCACAAGCACATGGTACAACCCCGGCGTGTTCATGATGATATCCCACACCGTCTGCGGCGGCCTCAGGTGTTCCCAGTCCTTGATGACGAACACCACTTCGTCCGTATGGAAATGCCCGGTGAACACGTAGTATTTCGGTTCGCCGCCAAGAACGTAGAGCGGCTCGCCGGGAAGCAGATGGCTTGCGATCCGGTCGCTCACCGCCATCTGTTGGGCCAGTTCCCCGCGCAATAGCGGCGGAATGACGTACGTGGCATAATGGCGCACCGTCCCGAGGGACAGAATCGCCAGTGCGGCGATCACCCACCGGCGCGGGAAGCGGACGAGACAGCCCCTCGCCACGAGAACCGCGAGGAGGCAGGCCACGGGCAGGAACGCGGTAATGTAGTGCTCGTACGGCCGCTTCAGAATCGGGATGAGGGAAAACAGGACGATCAACGAGAGGAGTGCCTCGACCCGGTATTCACTCCTCCGCAGATAGCGCCAGAGAACAACCGGCACCCCCGCCGCAAGGGGCACCCAGATGATCAATCCCCGTAATGCGACGCTGCGCGCGGCGTTGAGCACCCAGTCAACGAGGCTGAAACCGGCATACGATGCCGCACCCGACCAGGCGGCATACACGAACTCCGGGAACGCCCCGATGGCGAGATAGTAAAGAGCCCACGCGGCGAGTCGTACTGCGAAGGCCGCACAGAGGGCCACTGCTCGAACGATGAGCGCCCCCTCATCAATGCCGTTCCGCCGGTTCTCCAGCCAGAGCCAGATCAACGCCGCCGGGAGCAGGAACGCGCCAACCTGTTTCGCGGACGCCGCGACGCCGATGACGAGGCCGGCGCTCACCCACGTGCCAACAGGGTGTAGCGGCGGACGGCGAAGAAGAAGCGCCGCCAGTCCGACGCTGCACACCATTACCGGCACTTCCGTCAGCGCATGGGAGGAATAGAACGCCGGAACAAGCAAAAGGTAGAGGGCGACCGCCGCGAGGCTCCACTGCACCGACATTTCGACGCTGCGTACGGCCCGAACCATGAGCCACGCGCTCCCGGCCACGCAGACAAGCATCGCAAGCCGGGCCGCCAGCACGCCTGCACCGGTCAGAGAGAACAGCCCGCCCACGAGGGAGAAGAAGAGCGGCGTTTTCCACTCGAAGTAATCCCGCGCGTACACCGCTCCGTGGGCAACGCGGTCCGCAATGAAGAGGTAGCCGCCTTCATCCCGGAGAACCGGCAGGAAGAGGGACGCCACCACCGCGACGCACCCGAGCGACACCATCAATCCGGTCACCCACGCCCACGCGCGAGGAGCCCGTTCCACGCCCATGCGATTACCTCCTCCGCACACAAAAAACCGCCTGTGCAAACGTACACACACAGGCGGGGTAGGAAAAACCGTTCTGATTGCAGCGCGGGTTACGGTTACCTGCTCAACACCATCCGTATGACCAGCGTCGTGCTCTCGGTCTGCAGGCGGGCGAAGTAGATGCCGCTGGCGAGGGGGATTCCGTTTGCATCGCGGCCGTCCCAGGCAACCTCATGGCTGCCCGCGGTTCGAACGCCGCTCACGAGCACGCGCATCTCCTGCCCCAGCATGTTGTAGACCGCAAGGTTTACCCGCTCGGTAGCGCCGAGGGTGTACCGCACGGTAGTGGACGGATTGAACGGGTTCGGTGTGTTTCTCAGCGCATACTGGAGCGCTGTAGTGCCCTTGTCCACTTCTGTCGGCGTCTGCGCGGCACGCTCAGCTTCCGCACCGGCGGCAATGAGGTCCTTCACCACAGGGTCGGCGTTCCAGTCATCGGCAAGCTCTGTACGGGCCATGCGCAGGGCGTTCGCGGCGAGGGTCAACGCATTATTCGCCAGCGCGGCCGCCTCCTCACGGTTGCCGTCCGCCAGCGCGGCCGACACCTGATCGAGGAGAACCACCACCTGTTCGAGAACCACGCGCACGGAGTCACTTCTGGCAGAATCGTTGAGGGAGACCGCCTGCGCCACCCATTGCCGGGCGAGGGCCACCAGACTATCCAGCGGCAACGTGGTGATTACCGGCGGGACCACCGGATCGACGGTGGGCGTGCGAAGCAGCGTATCAAGCGCGTATCGCACCTTCACGAGTATCTGTTCCGCTTTTGGGTACAGGCGGGCATTGAGCGCCACCTGAGCCGAATCCACAAGAGCCGACGCCCGCATAACGATAGCCCGTTCGCGAACCGCAGTGGCGGGCAATGACGACAGCAGACGCGCGATGCGGGTCCTGAGCGCGGCGATTTCCCCCGCTATTCGGTCCGGTGCCGTGGCAATGAAGAGCGCACGGTCAAGGGCCATGTTCGAAGCCGCGATCAACGTTTCAGCCCGTCGGTACGCTCCCTCGTCCAGAGCCTTTCCCGCGCTGTCTGCGGAGGTTTTCGCCCGCTCGAAGAGCGCCAGGGCCAGGGTGTCGCCGCTGGCCGCCACAATCGGTCCGACGCGTTCAGTGCGCTGCGTCAGTTCCCCAAGCATGCGCCGGAGTTTCGCCTCGAGCGCGATCATCTCATGCGCCAGCCGCAGGTGTTCCCGCGATCGTTGTAACACCGCGTCCGCCCGGAACACCCGCCCCTCGTCGAGAAGCAGGCGCACGGAATCCAGCATGGCCGGAACCGGCGCAAGCGCGTCCGACGCTCGGGCGTTCGGATGCGATGAAAGGAACAGCGCCAGCGAATCAGCGCGTTGCTGAACCGGATCCACTCCGGCTTCGACGCGTGCCCGGACGGCAATCGCCTCGCGGATGCGTCCCGCCAGAATGCCCGCCCGTGTGGTCAAATCGAACGCCCGCTGTTTCGCCCCTTCGGCAAGGTATTCCCGCGCGCTGTCGATCACCGCGTATGCCCGCGGAATCATCTCGGAAGCAGGCAGATTGGGCTCCGACTGGACGACCACCGCGGCGCTGTCCACAAACGCCTGGATATGGTCCAGACGCCCGGCGATCGCCGCGGAATCCGGCAGGACGAAGGGCGGCATGATGATGGCGACGCTATCCAGCGGTGGATACGGAAGCACCGGGTCCGGAGGCACGATGACTACCGAACTGTCGGGCGGAATCGGCGGCAGGAACGGTTGTAGTTGGCCCAGGAGTCGTTCGAGCGTGCTGATGATTCCCCACAGCATCGCGCGCGTGGGCTCGTCGTTCGACAGAGTCCCACTCGCGATGACGTTCCGCAAAAGCGCTTCTGAACGTTCGATGATCGCCAGCGCAGTGGTATCGCCCTGCTGCGTTGCAACACCACGCAGGAACACGACGAGCCGCTCCGCCTTCTGTACCAGTTCCCGGATGTCCACAGGAACCGGTTCGATGGGTGGAAGCGGCGGCCCAGGATACGGGGGAAGAATCACGACGCTGTCGCCGGGAATCGGCACGGGCGGAGGGGACGGGGCAAGCGAACTCCAAAGGGCGCGCACCTTCGCGGCAAGCTCGGAAAGCCGAACCTGCGCGCCGAGGATATCTCCGGACGCGAACATGGCCAGTGCCGCAACCAGTTCCGACGAAAGAAGGTCAACCTGCCGGAGAAGCACGCTGTCGCCCCGGGCGCTGGCGGTATCCCGCGACGCGAGAAGCCGCGCCTGGAGGCCCGCAACAATATCGGGGAACGCAGGTACAGCAACGGAGGAGTCCGGCGGCGGAACCTGAGCCCGTACCGGGATTGCGGAAGCCGCAATGAGACCCGCGAGGAAAAGCCCGAGGATTAGTGGACGCATGGGAAGCCTCCGCCTGCAGGGCACGCCGGCACGCTTACCCGCGTACGCGTGCGCACCACGCGTGCTGCTCTACGTTGACAATGTACTCCTTTCCCTGTGGAAAAGCAATTCGCGTTCCTTCGCGCCCGCGTGCCGTCAGAAACCGGCGCGTGAGAGGCTATTCCCGCGGGGTGTACGGTACCGTACACCCGGTGGTCCGCTCCGTACCGACGGGAACACCTGGCCCGCAGTTTTTACGGCGATTTAACGTTGACGAAACTGACCTGCAACGTGCGATGCCGATCATTAAAGAGGGCGTGTAGCGTGAAAACCCCGGACAGACAGCGGAGAAAAGGATGAAAAACAGGGTGAGGTCCGTGTGCTCGGTTCTTGCCGGCGCGGTATTGGGTGCCACCGCATCGGCGGCGAGCGCTTCCCCGTTACGTATCACTGCAGACGTGAGCGGCGCAAGCCACTATTTCTGGCGCGGGTACGATCTCCTGGGAGGTGCAAAGCTCCCCGTGCAGCCGGCTCTTACCGCAACGGCGGAGAACGGGCTATCTGCCGGCATCTGGGGCAGTGCCGCACTCCTCGACCGCGGTACTACAGATGGGGCGGATGAACTGGATCTCACGGCGAGTTATTCGCGGCCTGTGGTTCCCGGCATCGAGGCGTCGGCCGGTGGGACATATTACTATCTGCCAAACAATTCCATTGCCTCAACCGCGGAGTTGTTCGCCAGCGCAGCGTTCGTGGAGATTCCCTTCGAACCAACCCTGACCGCGTACTACGACACGAAGTGGCTGGACGATTCCAACGCAGAGGCGGACGGGTGGTATTTTCTGGCCGCGGCCTCCCACTCCGTGTCGGTGGGCGGATTCCCCGTCGAACTCAGCGCAGGACTAGGGTTTGCGTCCAACAGCACGTTCACCGGTCCGCAGGACCTTACCCTGCGTGCCGCGACTACCATCCCCGTGGGCCGTGCAACGCTCACGCCGTTCCTGTCACCGATTCTGGTTTTCGAAGACGCGGTGAACAGCGATACTTTCGGATTTTGCGGTGGAGTAAGTGTGAACTACGCCTTTTGAGGGCACTTCGCGCGCCGTTCTTGATCCGGCTTTGACACGCCGGCGGGGAATGTATCAGAGCGACGGGTACGAACGATGCTGTACACCGGTGGTGATCAAAGGGCCCGCTCCGTCGGGCCCTTTGACACGGGTGCAACGATGGTGCACCCATGCCGTGATTTCGGCATTTCAAAGGGTTTGCCACGTCGAGAACGTGGAGACGCCGTATGTGAGTACCCTACGAAGAGATTCGTTGCTCCGTCCGGAATGACCGCTCAACCGCGGAATGCCCCGGTCGGGAGCCATTCTGAACGGCGGGCGCGGTTTCGCACCGGATCGGTCCGGTTGTTCTGGACATCGCGCGGCGCACGGGCGTGCGCTCGCTGAATGACCGTTTTCATGGAAGAGATCACCTGTTCGGGGGCTCACCCCGAATCAGTGGAGGGCACATGGAATACTACGAAGAACCTAATGCCCGCGTGGCGCTTGGTTTGCGCCGTCCTGAACCGGGCGACTGGTATCACGGGTACCCCGAATATCACGTGGAACGCGACGACGACAAGTGCATCCGCTGCCTTGTCTGCGTGCGTCAGTGTCCTTACGACTGCACGTTTTACGATCCGTATCGCCACGGTGTCTACAACGTTCATGAGAACTGCGTAAACTGCCGCCGGTGCGAATTCATGTGCCCGACAAGCGCCATCCGGATGACGAAATGGGGCGCCGGCTTTCGTGATAACGACAACTGGAAGCAGAAGACAATCCGCACTGTGTACAAACAGGCGGATTCCGGCGCGGTAAGCCTGACAGGGCTCGGGAACGACCGTGAGTATGTCTCCTATTTCGACCGTATGGTGATTGACGCGTCGCAGGTTACAAACCCCAGCATTGATCCGCTGCGCGAACCGATGGAGTTGCGCGCGTACATCGGGAAGAAGCCGGAGCGACACACCAATCCGCCGGAAGTGTACCCGAACCTGAAGGCGGAATTGCCGGTTATTTTCGCCCCGATGTCGTTCGGAGCCATTTCGTTCAACTTCCAGCGCGGTCTTGCCATGGCGGCAAAGGAAGCCGGCACGTATTTCAACACCGGAGAGGGCGGCTTGCACCCCGATCTCCGCCAGTACGGTGACCATGCGATCGTGCAGATCGCCTCCGGCCGGTTCGGGGTGAGTCTCGATTATCTCAGCAACGCCGCGGCCTGCGAGATCAAGATCGGGCAGGGAGCCAAACCGGGCATAGGAGGGCATCTGCCGGGGGAAAAAGTGACGTGGGACGTCTCGCGCACGCGCATGATCCCGGAAGGCAGTGACGCCCTGAGCCCCGCGCCGCAACACGACATCTACTCGATTGAAGACCTGCGCCTTCTCATCTACGGCCTCAAAGAGGCCACGGAGTACACGCGGCCGGTGAGCGTCAAGATCGCGGCAGTTCACAACGTCGCCGCCATCGCAAGCGGTATCGTCCGCGCCGGCGCTGACATCGTGGTGGTTGACGGTTTTCGCGGTGGAACGGGAGCGGCTCCTGCCGTGATACGGGACCACGTCGGCATCCCCGTTGAGGTGGCGCTGGCGCAGGTTGACCAGCGGCTTCGCGAGGAAGGCATTCGGCACCAGGCTTCGCTGATCGCGGCGGGAGGCATTCGGAGCTCCGCGGACGTGATCAAAGGCCTCGCGCTGGGTGCGGATGCGTTTTACATCGGCACCGCGGCGATGGTGGCGGTGGGGTGCACGGCATGCCAGCAATGCCACCGCGGGCGCTGCTCGTGGGGCATTACCACCAACCGTCCGGACCTGGCTCCCCGACTGCAGCCGGAGGTAGCGGCGGAGCGATTGACGAACCTGCTGCACGGCTGGGCGCACGAGATCAAAGAGATGCTCGGGATGATGGGGTTGAACTCCATTGAAAGCCTCCGTGGAAATCGGCTCAAACTCCGGGGAGTCGGTATGACTCAGGTCGAACTGGACACTCTTGGCATCCAACAGGCAGGGCTCTGACGATGAAGCGCGTGTACCCCAGAGAAGAACGGTGCATCAACTGCCATCTCTGCGAAGTTGCCTGCATCGTCGAGCATTCCGAGACGAAGCTTCCTTCCGCGGCGTACCACGTGGAGGGACTCCGTTTCAATCGCGAGGACAGCCGGACGATCTGCGATCCGGCGGAAGCCCGGGCCGCGGGCGTTCCCAAGCCTCTCAACCGGACTCTGGTGCAGACGGCCGGGTACCTCTCGCTCAGCACGAATTGCCGGCACTGCGAGGAGCCTGATTGCGTGCTCGCGTGCAAGAACGGCTCGCTGTACGTTGCCGAGGATGGGCGCGTGCTGGTGCAGGAGGATAAGTGCGTCGGCTGCTGGATGTGCGTGATGGCGTGCCGGTACGGCGCGATCTCACGGAATCCTGCCTGTTCGAACGTGCCTGCCGTTGCGTTCAACGGCATTAACCATCACTGCGACCTTTGCCCTGAACGGGAGCTCCCCGCCTGTGTCTGGGTGTGCCCGACAAATGCCCTCGTTTTTGAAGACAGAGACGACCAATGAACCACGTGATCATCGGGAACTCGTTTGCAGCTCTGTTCGCTATCGAGGCGATCAGGCGAACTGATCAGGATGCGGAGATCACCGTCATCAGCCGGGAACCGCAACACGTGTACAGCCGGGCGATGATTCACGAAATGCTGGCCGGGATGGTGCGGGAACCGATGGTGTACCTTCGCGACTGGGATTTCTACAAGCGGATGCGCGTGCGGACGATGCTCGGGCGGACCGTAACCAGGATCAATCCGGGGTTGCATACCGTATCCACCGGGGAAGACGAGACGCCCTATGACAGGCTGCTCATCGCCACAGGCGGAAAACCGTTTGTGCCGCCCCTGAATGGCCTGCAGGACGTTGCGTATCACTCATTCATCACACTCGAGGATGCGAAAAAGCTGAAAGCCGCGTGTGAGGGCCGGCGCAACGCGGTCGTTCTGGGTGCCGGACTGATCGGCCTCCAGTGCGCCGAGGCGCTACGGCACATGGGGCTTGACGTGGCTGTGGTCGAAATGGCTGATACTGTATTGCCGATGGCGCTGGACACGGAATCCAGCCAGACCATCGCGAAGGAACTTGCTGACGAAGGTATCGCCGTTCATACCGGCGACACGATTGATCTGATTATCAGCAGTGACGGCCATCCCACGGAGTGCAAGCTGCGCAGCGGGGGAACGATTCCCTGCGATCTGCTCGTAATCGCAGTCGGCGTGCGCCCCAACATCGATCTTGCAAAGGACGCCGGAATCACAACCGACCGCGGCATAGTGGTCAACGAGCACATGGAAACGAGCGCGGAGCACATCTATGCCGCGGGGGATTGCGCGCAGGGACCGGAGATTGTCACCGGCATAACGATGCCGATTCCCGTCATTCCGGTCGCTTCCACGCAAGGGATGATCGCGGGGTACAACATGGCGGGGAAGCGCCGGCGGTACGGGGGCGCGTTGGCCCTGAATGCCATGCAGTTCGGTGGCGTTCAGGTCATCAGCTACGGGTTCGTGAAAGATGAACGCGACGGGGAGGTGCTCAAATACGTCGATCCGCCCCGGAAGATCTACCGAAAGGTGATCATCAAAAACGGGCGCATTACCGGGGCGATTTTCGTCAAGGATGTTGATCGGGCCGGCATTTTTCGCCATCTGATGGAAAAACGCATCGACGTAACGCCATTCAAGGAGCACCTGTTGTCGCCACATTTCGGCGTGGCGCACCTGCCCGCCGAAATTCGCGCGGACATGTTCACGCGCCCGCAATAAGAACCAGTCACCCGCGGATCGAAGGAGAACACGGGGCATGCCATCAATGAGAGGAAACCGCCACTTCGTCCGGCGTCCGCATCAGGAGAAGGACATCTCCGCGTGCGGAATCATCGGCTTCATCAATCGCGATGGAACGAGAGTGTCGGGAGACGCGATCATTCGTTCCATCGCCAACATGCACGATCGTGGCAACGGGCTGGGCGGCGGGTTTGCGGCGTACGGGATTTATCCAGAACACGCCGACGCGTATGCGTTGCACATCATGTATGACGACGAACGCGCGATCGCGGAAACGGAAGCGTTGATCCGGAACACTCTGGAAACCGAGCATGCGGAAACGATACCGGTGCACCCCAACGGCACCGTGACGGAGTACCCTGAGTTCCGCCGGTATTTCTGCCACGCTCCGGACGTGGACGAACGTGATGCGGACGAATACATGGTACGTCTTGTCATGCGGATCAACGCGAAAATCGAGGGCGCGTACGTCGTTTCCAGCGGTCGGAATATGGGGGCGTTCAAGGGGGTGGGGTTCCCGGAGGACCTGGCGGAATTCTTCTGCCTGCAGGAGTACGAAGCGTACCTGTGGACGGCACACAACCGCTTTCCGACAAACACTCCGGGCTGGTGGGGCGGCGCGCACCCGTTCACTCTGCTCGACTGGTCCATCGTGCACAACGGCGAGATATCCAGCTACGGTACCAACCGGCGCTATCTTGAAAGCTTCGGCTATGCCTGCACGCTGATGACCGATACCGAAGTGGTGGCGTACATATTTGATCTCCTTGTCCGCCGGCACGGGCTTTCGTTCGAACAGGCGGCCACGGTGATGGCACCACCGTTCTGGCAGGACATCGACCGGATGCCGCCGGACGAGGCCGCAGAGGCAACCGCGCTCCGCCAGACGTACGCCTCGGCAGCGCTGAATGGCCCGTTCGCGTTTTTGTTTGGGTACAACGGGGGCCTCATCGGCCTGAATGACCGGGTCAAACTGCGGCCGCTGGTGGTGGCGGAGCGGGGAGATACCGTCTACATGGCGAGTGAGGAATCGGCGATTCGCGTGGTAAGTCCTGACCTCGACACGCTCTTTTACCCGGTCGCCGGCCAGCCTGTCATCGCGCGGCTCTATTCGGAGACGGCGGAAAAGACATCTGTTGCGCATGGAGGCACCGTTCATGGCAACTGAACCCACGTTGGCACCGGCCGTGATGGAACCGGTGGTGATCTCCGCGGCAGGCCTTTCCTACCGGCACCTCAACGAGCAGGTGCGGTCGGCCATTCGATCGGGCGCGACAGAAATTACTCTCAATGACGTGATGGGTCACCGGTACATCGGCACCGGCATCCATGCCCCGGGGGTTACTATCCACGTGAACGGCGTTCCGGGGGAAGACCTTGGCGCGTTTCTCGACGGCCCGCACATCATCGTGCACAACAATGCGCAGGATGGCGTCGGCAACACGATGAACGAAGGCCGCATCGAGATACACGGTCAGGCCGGCGACGTGGTGGGGTATGGCATGCGGGGCGGGCGCATTCTCATCCGGGGCGATGTGGGCTATCGCGTGGGAATCCACATGAAGGGTTACCGCGATAAGCAGCCGCTCATCGTAACGGGTGGGTGCGCAGGGAACTTCTACGGCGAGTACATGGCAGGCGGGTGCCAGGTGCTTCTCGGTATCGGGCAGTCGGACAAAAAGCCAGTTGTCGGGCAGTACTGCGCTTCGGGTATGCACGGCGGGGTGATGTATATTAGAGGGGAGCTCGACGGCTGGAAGCTGGGGAAAGAAGTGCAGCAGATTCCGCTGGACCGACACGATCGCGAGTTTCTGAAGCCCGTTCTTGAGGATTTCTGCGAGACATTCGCAGTGAAGGAAAAACTGCTGGAATTCGACCGGTTCGTCAGGATCGCACCGGTGTCAGCGCGTCCCTACGGGCGCCTGTACGTCTATTGAGGAGCCACCATGAACTTCACCAACTCCCTGAAAGCGCTGGACAAGTTGATCGGTTCAACCCTTCGAGCGCTCAGAGAGAGCCAGAAACTCTACGACGCGGAGGGCATCCAGAACGAAGGACTGGAGAAGGCCCTCAAGAAGACCGGCACCGAGTTGCGGGAGCTGCGGAAGTCATTTTCCGCGATTCTGGCCGCCCATGCCGGCACGTTTGAGATGGTTCGCTACCTGAACGAAGGTCTTCGGATGGAGTACCAGACCATTCTGGATTACGAGCGTTACGTGAACGTGGTGGAAGATGCCACACTGGCAACCCGTCTCAGAGATTTCGGAGCTGAGGAACGCCGCCACGCCCACGCGCTTTCCACAAAGATCACCGAACTCGGCGGCGAACCGAAGTTCACCGTCGCCCATGAGCGACGCCCCGATCTTACGGCATTTGAGCTTCTGCAGCAACACCTCGCCACCGAGCGGGAGGCCGTGAAGTACTACGACATGGGGCTGGAGAAGTTCGACGATCCCGGATTCCGCTGGCTGATCGGCAAAGTCAAGGTTGATGAGGAGGAGCACCTGAAGAGGCTGGAGGCGTTGATCGAACAATACCGCGATACCGCGCTGCTCGTGCAGGAATCGAAGAACTTCAAGTGGATTGACCCCTACATGGGCAAACCGGGCGATCGCGCGTGGATAGAATAAGCGCGCCACCAGTCTGCATCTTGACCACGCTGGAGGGGCCCGCATCGTCGGGCCCCTGCTTTTTCGTGGTGACTTCGCAGCGGGAGTGCCCGCACGAAAAAAAACGTACCGCGATTGGAACATTTTGGCGAGAAGCCTTGACACGAAGACGCCGCGTTGCCTGTGTCATGTGTAAGGCGGGAAAGAATCTGGCAGCTGGCTGACGTCCGCGCCGTCTCTTGTTGGCGCTGGTATCCCGGTTGGCAAGGCCTTACTTTTTCGTAGGACCGCTCACCAGTCATCCATCCCCTCGAAGGAGCAATGATGCCCAGGAGTTATTCCGCACCGCCGCCGGTATGTATTGACCCGGCGGTATGCTACCATGCGAAAATCCGCACCTCGCGCGGCGACATTCGTCTTGAGCTGTTCGCGAAGGATGCGCCGGTTACCGTGAACAATTTTGTGTTTCTCGCGAAGGACGGGTTCTACAACGGGCTGAAGTTCCACCGTGTGATCACCGGGTTTGTCATTCAGGGGGGGTGCCCGAACGGCGACGGGCGGGGTGGCCCGGGGTATCGCTTCGCCGACGAGGTGGATAGTAACCCGCACCGGCACGTGGCCGGAGCGCTTTCCATGGCGAACGCGGGGCCGGGAACCAACGGAAGCCAGTTTTTCATCACGCACACGCCGCAGCCGCATCTGGACGGGAAGCACACCGTGTTCGGGCGGGTGATCGAAGGCATGGACACGGTGCTTTCGGTCCGCCAGGGCGATGAGATTCAGCGCGTGGACATCATCGAACAACCCGCATGATACGGGGCGAACAAGGCGGGGGTGGAATGAGCGGAGTGATGGCTCTCCGAGGCGCGTGGCGCAGGGCGATGCGTTGTGCGGCGATGGTGGTGCTGTGGGCTCTGGCGGGTGTGCTTGCCGGTTGCTCGTCGAACCCGGCCTCGCCCCAGAGCAGGCGGGCGCGCATTCCGTCAACACTTTTCCACGCGGATACGAGTCTGGGGGTCGGTGCGGCGCCGTGGTCGCTGGCGATCGCCGACTTCAACGGAGACAGCATTCCGGATGTCGCGATTGCGTGCCTTGGCGGCAGATCGGTGCTGATTTATACAAACGGGGCAGGCGGGGCGATATTCCACCGGCAGAAGAAAGCGCCGGCGGATACGACCTTCCGATTTTCCGGTGGGTTTCGACCCCGTTCGCTGGCCACTGCCGATGTGAATGCCGACGGCCTACCCGACTTGGTGGTGGCGCTCGCGCAGGATTCCGTCGTGTCGGGTCTGGACCGGATCGTGGTTCTGCTCAACCAGCGGGTGTCCACGGGCGGCCCCGCCTATTCGGTGGGCGCGGATTACGTTGCGGGGAGCGGCCTGCGCGATCTGTTCGTCGGCGACCTTGATCCGGGCGACGGCGGGGTGGAGATCGTGGGCGCATCGTCGGTTCCGGGCGTTGCGCCGGTGGTCCTTGCGCGGGCTGCAAGAGTGGCGCGCGCCGGGGAGGCGATAGACAGCACCATCAACCTGCTGGGTTTTTCTCCCGCGGATGGTGCGTCCAACCTTGATCTCCGCACCCCCGTGACGTTCTGGTTCGACACCGAAGTGAAGAACATGAGCGCGCTCGCGAACCCTGACAGCCAGTGGGTGCAAATAACGGGCACTATCGGCAACAGCGGGCAGACGCGGCGCATTCCGGTCAGCGTGAGCAAGCAGACGCGGAGAGTGAACTACGCATCCTACACGGAGTATGTCCTGACGCCACTTGCGCCGTACCGCCCGAACGAAACGGTGACGGTTTCTCTCACTGGCCGCATTTTGAGTCTCCAGTCGAACGACCGCCGCACGATAGCCCTCTCGAATCCCCGTTCGTGGTCGTTCAGCACCGAGGGCACGCGTATCGTGAGCAGTATCCCCCCGAACGGGGCAACCCATGTGCCTACAACGTTCCCCGTGTCGTTGCGTTTCAATTTCTGGCTCGATCCCGCGAGCATTGACGGTGCGTTCACGATGCTCGGCGCTTCGGGAACCATTCCTTTCGCGTATACCCATGCGGCAGACACCCTTTCCAGCGTGGTGACGCTTACCCCGCAACGGGCGTATGCACCGTATGAGACGGTCCGGGTGATCGGGCTCCCAACCCTGCGAGACTCGACGGGGAGGCCAACGTTTTCGGGCGATACCGTCTCTTTCCGCGCAACCGGCCCACAGGTAGTGGCAACCAGCCCGGTCAACGGCGCGACCACGCGGCTTCCCTGGAACACCCTCACTGTTTCCTTCAATACGCGCATGGCGATGGATAATCCGCAGGCGGTTTTGGTCGTGGGGGAACAGAGCGGCGCGCATTCGATTGCCTCCCTTTCCAGCCCGGATGGCGGCTACACGGCGCATGTCGCTCTGGGCGGCAGTTTCATCGGGGGCGAAGTCGTTACGGCGACGGTAACCAGCGCGTTCGTGTCCGCGCTGTCGTCGTTTCCGCTCGCGCGTCCGCACGTGTGGCGATTTTCGATCCAGCCGTCGGCACCGGCCAGCCTGACGAAACGGGATCCCGTAGCCGGGAACACCTTTGCCGGTGGATCGGTGGCAGCGGGGCGATTTACCGGCAAAGGTAGATCGGAAGAGCACACGTCTGAACTCCAGTCACTCTCTTC
>ERZ795061.1741-NODE-1741-length-20831-cov-12.590585_pt1 | contig 20831 bp, 16 predicted proteins | sample MGYA00375145_ERZ795061 | MGnify/ENA primary metagenome ERZ795061 (study PRJEB30190, sample SAMN05720144) | anaerobic digester metagenome | isolation source: active sludge of municipal wastewater-treating anaerobic digesters | place: USA | collected 2014-12-22 ... | reverse complement strand
AGCCTCGCCGCATCCTTGTCGAACGAAACAGCCCGCATCGCCTTACCGATCTTGGTTCGGTAGACGATCAGGCTGATCAGCACCATGAGCCCAACGGCCAGCGCCAACATGATGAGCTGCACGTTCGACACTACTACGCCGCCCAGGTCCCACACTACCGTATTCATTATCCGTGGGTACGGCCTGGGCCTGGCCTCGAAGAACTTCAGCCCCAGGTTCTGAAGAAGCAGCGACACCCCGATCGCAGTTATGAGCGACGCGATACGCGGCGCCTGCCTGAGAGGCTTGTATGCCAAACGCTCGACTGCCATGCCCGTCATTGCCGCGAGGATCATCGTCAGAGGCAGAGCAAGCGCAAACGGTATGTTGAACATTGTGATGGCGAAATAACCGTAGTAAGCCCCCAGCATGAATATGTCGCCATGGGCGAAGTTGATCAGACGTATGATTCCATATACCATGGTGTAGCCCAGGGCGATGAGCGCATACACGCTGCCCAGGGCTAACCCATTGACTAGCTGCTGTATAACCATACTGACATCCAGGCCGCCAGACAAAGATGATCACCTCTACTACGAAAGCAGGGGGGCGGCGAAGTGCCCCCCTGCCCGTCGCTTCCGGATGCTGTTATCGCTTAAGCCCGTGTGTTCGAAATTGCCTCCGAAGTCGCCGTATCACGGATTGACCGTCGCCTTATAGGCAAACTTGCCACCCTTGACTTCGAGGATGACCGCGGGTTTGATAGGATTGCGGTTTTGGTCGAAGGCCATCTTGCCGGAGACCCCATGCGCGTCCTTTGTCGCGGCGAGGGCATCGCGGAGGGCATCCCGGTCGAGCTTGCCGACCTTCTTTATCGAGGCGTTCAGCGCGCTTTCGGCTATTGCGCACGCATCCCACGTCAGCGCAGCCAGCGCGTCCGGAACGGCTTTGTACGCAGCCTGATAGTCTTTCAAGAAGGCAACAGCCACAGGGTCAGTCGAACCGGGCAGGTAGTGGTTGCTGAAGAACCCGCCTTCAATGGAATCACCTGCGATGGGTATCAGCTCCGACGAATCCCATCCATCGGCGCCCAGAAACACAGCTCTCTTGATGCCAAGCTGCCGGGCCTGCCTGGTGATGAGGCCAACCGTGTTGTAGTAGTCGGGAAGCCAGAGCACGTCCGGGTCGGCCCGCTTGATCTTGGTGAGCTGTGCGGAGAAGTCGGATTCGCCGACGCCGTATGTCTCGCTCACGACTACCTTGCCTCCGCCCGCCTCGAAGAACTTCTTGAAGTTCTCTGCGAGCCCCTTGGTGTAGTCATTGCCTATGTCGTAGAGCATCGCGGCGGTCCTGGCTTTCAGGGTCTCGAGAGCGAACTTGCCCATCACCTGGCCCTGGAATGGATCAATGAAACAGGCTCTGAAGACGTAGTTGCCGACGGCGGTTACTGCCTGGTCGGTAGCAGTCGGGGTAAGGACCGGGACCTTGCTGGCCTGGCCGATCGGGGCGCCAGCGTTAGCGCACTTGCTGGTCACAGGGCCCATGATCATTAGCACCTTGCTCTGGTTGATCAGCTTCGACACTGCGTTGGCCGTTTCAGACGGCACGCCTTTATCGTCCTCGACGATTATCTTGACCTTGCGGCCCTGGATGCCGCCTCGGCTGTTGACCTGCTTCTCCCAGAGGAGAGCAGCGTTCCTCACGGACATTCCGAAGGTCGCAACGTCACCGGTGACCGGCGTAACTAGGCCGATCACAATCTCCTCGGCCCCAAGCGCAACAGCGCTCATGATAAGCAGGACCGAGACCACCAATACTAGGGACTTTTTCAACAACTGCCTCTCCTCCTCGCTGGTAAGTGTGACAGAGGGGCTGACCGGACGTTTGCATCCGCGCCCCCTGGGTATTGAGAAGAATTATACAGAGGCAGCGCATGAGTGTCAAGGGCAAAAAACCGGATGTGCAAAAAGCCGGAGGCTATGCGGCTTACGGGAGACGACTCGTGCAGAACCCGATCTTGAACGTCTTTATCTCATATGGCCGTATCTCAAAGGGTATCTTGGGGCCCTCCGCCGGCGCCAGGGCTATCTCGTTTTCGAGCAAATCGCACTCCCACACACTTGTGAAAGGTATCGCGAGCACCATCGCAGCCCTGGTTCGGCGGCCATGGTACTCGTGCAACCTCACCACGATGTCGCTGCTCCCATGCGCCTTCTTCACAGTCTCCAGCATTACGTTGTCTGAGTCCACCTGCACCATTGAGTACTCTTGAGGAAGCCTACCCAGATGGCTCGGCTCCAGCCTGGTGTAGAAAGGTACGTTAAGACCGCAGGCCATCTGCGCGGTTTTCGCGCGCTTCCAATTTCCGGTGTGCGGGTAGAGCGAATATGTGAACCGGTGCTTTTCTCGGTCGGCCTCAGCGTTCGGCTCGATTCCCGACTTCAGCAGTGTAAGACCGATGTCGCCATTCTTGATGCTGTGCCCGTACTTGCAGTCGTTCATGAGGCTTACCCCGTAACCTTCTTCCGACAGATCAGCCCACTTGTGCGCGCACACCTCAAACTGAGCCACGTCCCACGACGTGTTCATGTGGGCCGATCGTTCGATGTTGCCAAACTGAATGTCATACGTTGCCTTGTCGGCGTGCACATCCACGGGGAATACTGCCCGCAAGAGTATCTGCGACTCTTTCCAGTCAACATGTGTGCTGAAGTCGATTCGAGGGATTTGCCCGTATATGAAGATATCCTGAACTATTCTGGAGCGCATGAACACCTTATGTATCCTTATGCCTCCCCGAACAGGATTCTCTTCAAGGATCTCGATCCTCTCTACTCTGTCGACTTCCCACATCTTGTCACGATAGAAGATGTCGATGTCCCAGTTGTCCCAGTTAAGCGGCTTATCCTCGAACGCGAGAATCCTGTTGCCTCGTTCGCCCTTCTTCAGAACCTGACGCTGCGCAATCTTGTCATACAGCGATACGAGAGTCCCCTTTTCGTCAAGCTGAATAGAGAAGTACTTGTTCTCAAGCCTGAAAGTGCTCACCGAAACTGATGCTGGAGGGTTGCCTGGGCACCCTCCGTCTACAAGAGTGTAGGTCTTGTGTCCCTTGGCCGGCACGTCGGACGCGACAAAGATGGCCTTTCTGATCCCGTTCTCCACACTGACTCCGCATTGAACAGCAGAGCCTGACGAATCCATCAAGCATGGATGTTGGATCGTGTCGGGGACTACGAAGCATGCCACATCCGTACGATTGAACCCCAGAGTGTTGAACACGACCACACTCGGTCCGTTCGTGCCGATATCACGCGCTATATATGAAAGGGACTCGTTAACCATGTCATGCAGTGCCGACATGACGCCGTCGTAGTCCCGTTTTGAATCAGCATACACTTCCTTTATGGATGACCCGGGAAGTATGTCATGAAACTGGTTCAGAAGGACGATTCGCCAGTTCTCATCGAGTTCGCGCTCAGGATATGTCTTTCCCAAGAGCATCGCACGGACGGCAAGTGTCTCCGCATCGCAAAGCATCAGTTCACTCTTTCGATTGTACCGCTTGTTCCTGCCCATCGAGGTGTACGTTCCTCTGTGGAGCTCAAGGTATAGCTCTCCAACCCACTTGGGCAAGTATCTGTTGCCCGAAACGCGCCGTTCAAGGCGCTCGAAGAACGACCGAGCCGTCCCTGTTCTTACGGTAGGCGCTCCTGGTATTCCGCGAGCCAACCTCCGGCCGTTTTCCAGCATCTCGCGGGTAGTGCCTCCGCCGCCGTCGCCGTGACCATAGGAAATGAGAACATCGTCGTTGATCGACTTCTGCTGGTATCTTTGCCAGGCTCCCATAACTTGACTGGGGTTCAGGTCGCCGTTGTAAGTAGCAAAGAAGGAGCTCGGGTGAGCCTCGTAGTCCCGTGTCGTGATGAAGTGAGTGAGCACGCACGACCCGTCAATCCCCTGCCACAGAAATGTGTCATATGGTAGCTGATTGAACTGGTTCCAGCTGATCTTGGTGGTCATGAAATAGTCTATGCCCGACTTGGCCATGATCTGCGGAAGAGCACCGCTGTACCCAAATGCGTCCGGAAGCCACAATATCCTGCTATCTACTCCGAATTGCTCCCTGAAGAACCTCTTGCCGAACATTATCTGTCTCACAAGAGACTCGCCAGACGTCAGGTTGCAGTCGGCCTCCACCCACATCGACCCTTCAGGTTCCCATCTGCCCTCCGCCACTCTCTGCTTGATCCGCTCAAAGATCTCGGGATGATCCTCCCGAACAAACTGGTAAAGCTGTGGCTGGCTCGACATGAACACATACTCCGGATACTCCTCCATCAGCTTCAGCACCGTTGCGTAACTCCGGGCAGCCTTCTCTCTAGTCTCGCGCACCGTCCAGAGCCATGCTACGTCGAGGTGTGTATGACCTACACAAGTGGCCGTTATGTCGCCGGGACCGCACAGTCGACCATAGAGCTGTTCCGATATGTAGTCGCTCCCCCTGCGTATAGACTTCGAGAACGCCTCAGATCCCGGCAGCCTAAGGTCAAGCTGATTGAGGGTTTCCGAGATCACTGACATGATATCGAGGCGCCTTCTGTCGTCAGGAGCGAGTCTCTCCGCTACAGCGAGAGGAACCTGAATGTCCCAGTAGAGCTTTCTCACATCGGCATCGATTGATACCAGTTCCAGCTGCAGAATCCACTCCCTGTCTATCATCCCGCTGTGGGCGTCAAGATCGATGCCAAAGGTCTGCCCTGGCTGGGCACACTCAGTGAGCAGGGTCTCAGAGTGATTGGCATCGATGCCCTGAGCCGCCGTGCCATTCACATACAGCAGGAACTGAGGGTTGGCGGCATCCCATCCGTCAAGTCCGGTGCACACTCGCAGGGCAACCGGCCTTCCGGCGAACTCCTCCGGCGTCACCGCGGTAGCCCTGAACCAGTAGCGGCGATCACGGCCTCCCCATAGGGCGCCTCGCACCAACTCCTGCCAATCGCCTGGGCCGTCATCAGCATCGTTCGCATCGCGAAAATGTCCGGCCTTGTAGCGAATCCCATCCACTGCAACTGCGGACGGCCTCATGTATCGCGCAAGCTCCGAAGTTAGCTTCTTGGCTCGTTCGAGGGCGAAGTACATGACGGAAGTCTCCTTACTGCAGATCAGTGTATACACGAATAGACGGCAATCAGCCTCACAACGTCCACAACCCTCTCAATGTCGATCAGGCCAGGAGTGTCGAAGGGGCCATGGAATACCGAACAGAAGCCTGAGTCGGTGAGGTCAATCGCCTCGACGCCCGCGAGTGCGAAGTGCGCGTGGTCAGACGCGTAGCTGCTCCCCATCTCCACCTCGACATCGAGCCTGCACGATAACTCATACAGGTCGTATGCCATGCTTGTCATGATTGCGGAGAACTCGTTGATCATCAACGGCCCCGGCTCCGAGGCTCCTACGCAGTCTACGTTGATCATGACGGCTCCATCGAGCGGATAGCACGGATTGCGTGCATAGTAGGCGGAACCCTGCATTTCCTGTTCCTCGCCATTGAAAGCAATGAACACAACCGACTTAGGCGGAGGCCCGGTGCCCGAAGCGAGGACCCTCGCAACCTCCAGCATGGCGGCTACGCCCGACGCGTTGTCGAGCGCCCCCGGGTTATATGTGCCGTCCATGTTGCTCCCGACATGGTCAAGATGCGCACCGACTATCGTGTGTGCGTCCTCAGGGGCCACGGCCGACCCCCGCAGAAGGCTCACGACGTTGGCCGCGCTCACCTGCTCGATCGAGAAGTCGGCTGTGAGCCGAACCAGCACGCTCTCGCTCGCTGCCCGCGCAAGTTCCGCGAATGTGGGTACATCACATGAGAAGATCATCGGCCATTCCTGATCGCCGGCGGCGTCGTCTGTGTCGCCGTCTTCATCCGCTTCATCCCATATCGAAAGCTGAACCGGGAAGTACCCGGAAGATGAGATGTCGACCTCCAGCACGAGCCCTGCAAACGATCCAGATGTCTCCCGCTCAGGCGACGAGAGCCAGGTCATCACCGTCCACATGTCGGCCATGCTCTCTACAATGGACTCCGGGACCAGAAGTATTGCTCCCTTATCCATACTGTCTAGCTGATTGACACTCGGCAGTACGACTCCAGGAGCCGTCACGCTCCCCTTTACGGTCGACCCCGGGCAGGTCCTCACGGTGAACTGAGTAACATAGGCAAATTGGCTGACGGCCTCCCCATGCTCATTGACAATCTCGAGCGTCGGGGCGCTGTAGATAAGCCGGTTCGGCTGCGTATAGTGCTGAAGGTAGCCGACCAATCCAGCGGGGCACTCCAACCCGAGCTCTTCGAACTTGCCCGCCACGTAAGCGACGGCTGCCCAGTTGCCACCCGTTCCGGCCAGACGTCCATCGTACCGCGGCGATGCAAGCTCACGAATAGTCCACATGATGCTCGTCGCGTCCACCTCGAACGTCGGCACAGAAAGAGAGCCCGCAGCGTTCGCCCCATGCGGAGCTGCAATCCACCAGATACACGCTGTGGCCGCTATGGCCAGGACGACAGCGCCGCGCGGCCTGGTCACGCGGTTTCGCGCAGGCATCGGCCACTCCTCCCAGCTCATGATCGGCTTGTCACAGGGAAACATTTACCTACAAAGGCATTCGCCCAATACAGGCTTGGTTCCTGCAGGCCATTTCTGGGTGTATTATCTTGTCTCCACTCCCATTCCGCCCCTCACCCCACGCGTGCCCTCTCCCCAGTACCCCTGAAGTGACCTTGACTCTATACCCGCCATAGACTGTATACTCCTTACTAGTCTGTGAGGAGATCTTTCATGATACTCGGGAGATTCGCAAGGTATGTCGTTCCATCCGTCGTGGGATCGGCGGTTACCTCACTCTACTTGATCGTTGATGGCGTGTTCATAGCCAGAGGCGTCGGGGAAGTCGGCGTCGCCGCAGTGACTCTGGTCCTGCCTCTCACGATGGCCTTCGTCGCCATGAGCATGGTATTCTCGGTGGGCGGGGCCAATCTGGTATCCATTAGCCTAGGGTCAGACGACCCGGACCGCGCAGTCAGCATCTTCCGCCAGTCTGTGTGTACACTCATGATCATCGGCGCCGCGTTCAGCCTTGTGGGCGCCGCATTCGCAGGGGACATAGCGGCCGCGCTGGGAGCGACGGGCAGGCTCAGGTTGCCGGCTACAGAGTACATGAGGTACTACATGGTGTTCACAATCCCAGTTCTGCTCGCTATGGCCCTAGCCACATTCATCAGGCACGATGGTTCGCCGCGGCTGTCCATGCGGTCCATGATGTGGGGAGCGATAACCAACATTCTGCTGGACTACGTGTTCGTCTTTCCGCTTAAGATGGGCCTTAAGGGCGCAGCCATCGCCACGGGACTCGGCCAGCTCGTCACCGTGCTCGCGTGTATGAGGCACTTTGTTGAGCGTCGAGGTGTCCTCACAATCGGCTGCGTCAGGATTCGAGCCCGGGATATCAAGGAGATCGTGCGTCTAGGCATTCCGTCGTTTCTCGCAGAGGTTTCGTATTCAGTGTTGATGTACATGCACAACATCGAAATCGCCTGCCGCGTCGGGGAAATCGGAGTGACGGCATACGGCGTAGTCAACTACATCAATAACCTGGCATACATGGCGCTGCTCGGCATATGTCAGGGCATCCAGCCGCTGATGAGCTACTACTACGGTTGCGGGAAGCCGGAGGAGAGCAAGAAGTATCGCAGGCTCGGTATCAGAGCATCGATCACGGTGTCGGCCTCGTTCTTGATCCTCTGTCTGCTTCTGGGCAGGCCCATAATAAGGGTATTCGCGTCCTCACCGGGCGTGGTCAGTCTAGCGTATACGATACTGAACTATACCAACGTAGCCTATATCATGCTCGGTATGAACCTGACATACCAGGCGTACTTGCAGTCAGTCTACATGCCCAGGTGGGCGAATGTCATCTGCCTGATGAGAGGATTTCTGTTCGTCAAGGCCGGCCTGGTGATTCTGCCCCGGTTACTGGGCGAGGCGGGGATATGGGCGACCATGATATTCTCGGAGACGATGACCCTTGTCGTTGCCGCGTGTGCCAGCGCAGCCCGCCATCGCGGCCCCACTCGCGCGGTCGATGCCGACCGTACATCTTGTGCTAGCGAAAGAGGGAGAGCACCCACTTCGCCGCCTTGTCCATCCAGTCCCCGGGATTTGGAGTCTCCACTCCAATCAGCATAAGCAGCGCCAGAGTGAAGGCGAGCCCCGCCGTACAGAGGAATGCAGCCAGCTCGCGCCAGTATTTCTCCCTGACCAGACTAGGAATCTCATAGAGGCAGACGGCCGCGAGAGCAAGGACAAGCCCGATCACGTTCATCTTCCTTCACCTGCGCCGCCCATCTCTTCAAGCTTCACACTGCGCACCTTCAGCCCGCTGCGGACGATCTTCGCGGTTACCTCGATCTCCGGTTCCATGTCGGCAAATATCTCGTACCATTGATCTTTCACTTGCTTCCACACTCTGGGATTAGTGCGATACACCTCTCTTCCGAAGCCGAATATGTCTGCCCTTAGCTCCTGAGCCTTCCTGATAGCAGCCATGGCCTCGCTCTTGATCGCCTCCTCCAATCGCTGCTCCAGTGACGTCCAGAGCTCGGCGTCGCTGTATGAGTCGATGTATGGCTGTACATCCGCGATATTCGCCTCGGCGCTGATCTTCACTTCCATCCCGATACGCCGCCCATCATCGGTTATCCTGGGTCTGAATGCGCCTTTCGACCTGATTATCTCGAGCCCTATGAGCGATGCTGAGGGGTCCAGCTCGACACTGCTCTGCGGCGCATCCACCACGAGGACCGCCGACTTCACCTTGCCGACCACCCAGTTGTAGCCCCTAGCTTCACGCCCATCGAGCCACCCCACGAGCTTATCGCTTCGGAATACAGCGGCGCCCGAAAGCCTGGCCGTGGCCTTTACCCCTTCCCGGACGACATCGCCGGTAATCTCATAGGGGAACGTGTACGGAATGACCTCGACACACATGGCGACTGGATCAATTCCCTCTGAGGCCAACGTCACTAGAAAGTCGTTGACTGTGGCGACAGCAACGGTAGAGAACCTGCCAGAGGCATTCGACACGATCCCCCTCCCTGCCTCGCTCGGCGTCCGTTCCAGCTCGAACTCGGTTTGGAGCACATCCCATGCTCGGCCTCCCATGACTACCAGGATAGCAGTCCGTCGCCGAGTCTCCTGATCGCGCTCCATCAAGTCAAGTACCCTTGTCACACCGCCTTTGGCGTATTCCTCGCCAATCAGAAACCATCTGTTATGTGGCCAGTAGAGGATGCGCGGAGACACTTCACTCAAGTTGCGTATGCATTCTAAGATCGTGCGTCCGGTCGCGCTGACCGCCCAGAACGGCCTCTCTAGCGTCTGACTACGCTCTCCAGAGACTACCGCGGAGGGCTTGACGATCTGAACCGTGCACTGCATGCGCGGCATGGAATCGCCGTCGACGTCCGGGCTTTCCCAGTGAGTCGCACCCAGCGACGTGTCCACGCCAACGGCTACCACAAACCCAAGGGTCTCGATTTCCCTGCGATTCCAGCACCCCGTAGAAAGGGAAAAGAGGAGCACGAGAGCTACGATAGCGACCACCTTTCGTGTCACTCGGTCTCACCCCGACGGCCCGAGTCGCCGCCCCCGCCCGCTCGGCGTCTCAACCACCTCGCGGCAGTAAGAACGGCCAGAACGGCCAGGATGAACAATGAGGTGACTAGGCCTCCGCTGATAGCCGTAGTGGATTTGTCGAAGTTGCTGACATCAGGCCACATCCGTATTCCCAGAAACACAGCCAATCCGCCCAGAGGATAGACCAGGGGTTCAAAACATCTCAGGCCGAGCAGGTGTGCGCTGGCGGTCGCAGCAGCCCAGAGTACTGTAGCTAGGGCCAGACCGATACCGAATGTCCAAGAGACCACCGTAATTAGCTCCAGCCTTTCGACAGCCCCTCCGATACTTATCATCCGAGTCAGGCTGAGAGCGGGCAGTTCCAATGCAGTGCTGATTGGGCCGAACACAGCAGTGACGACAACTATCAGGAGAGTCAGTACAGCGCCGCTCACCAGTGCCGACCAGACCGTCCCCTGCATCAGGCCAACGCCGCTGGTCATGGAAGGCGCTATCATCATCAGAACGACCATGTCGAGGAACAGAGGAACTGCGGTCGCTGTGGGCAATATTAGTGGCTGCAGTCCTTCGGGGAAAACGGGAAGGAGGTTCCTAAGCCGCACCACATCCAGAGGCAAAACCATGGTGAGCAGCAACGATATGAGGACAAGGAAGGCTATGAGCTCCGCCATCATGGCAATCAGCCTGATGCCGCGTCTGGCTATGCCTGCGCTGACTAAGGCCGTGAGCGCCATGAAGACTACGATCGGAGTCTCAGGCATGGTCCCGGTCAGGTATGCTTCGCTTATGTAGCGGAGCTCGAAGGCGGCGAGAATCAGCCAGTAAAGGACAAACAGCCATCCCACCGTCGAGCCGCCAATCGGCCCCAGAAGACGGCGGGAGATCCGGACGACGTCATCTAGTCCTTCTGCTCTGGATAGCGTAACCATCCACGCAAGCAATGGCAGTGAAATCACAGTGCCCACAATGCCTGCCAGCCACAGCCCCTGGGAAGAAGGCATGCCTATGACGCTCGGCAACGTCAGCGTCATCGTCGCAACCCTCAAAAGGAAGAGAACCGACCCCAGTTGCCTTGCCGTCGTCTTGTGCGTTATCGTCATCTCTCGCCGTCGCCATCCTTGCCTGATGAGCCCTGGCCAAGTCTAGTGTCGTTGTACCAGACAAGCGAGCGAGGACGCTGCTTCATAGCCCACCATGGAGCCCGGACCATGGTGTCTTTGAGCTCTGAGTCGATGACAGGCGCAATGGGCGACATGTATGGAACTCCGAATGACTCCAGCGCCGTGAGGTGAGCATAGAGGGCAAGCACGCCTACGGCTATTCCGAAAAAGCCCAATGATGCCGCCGCGGCGAGGAAGACGAACCGCAATAGCCTGATGCTTATGGCCAAGCTGAACTCAGGAGTGCCCAATGACGCAATGCCCGTGGCGGCCACAACGATCACCATGATGGGCGAAACCAGCCCGGCGCGGATGGCCGCATCGCCAAGCACCAGCACTCCGACTATGCTTATGGCCGGACCTATTACCCGGGGCAGCCTTATTCCAGCCTCCCTAACTAATTCGAACATTATCTCCATAATCAGCGCCTCGAAGAAAGCGGGAAACGGTATGCCTTCCCTTTGGGCAGCGATGCTCAGTATCAGCGGGGTGGGAAGCATCTCCTGATGGAATGTGGTCACCGCAATATACACAGAAGGGAGCAGAAGCGACAGGGTCAGCGCCAGCAGCCTGGTAAACCTGATCAAGGTGCCTGAGTAGAACAGCTCAAAGTAATCCTCTGAAGTCGTGAGATACATCATGAAGGTGGCCGGCATAATCAGCACGAAGGGAGTACCATCCACGATGATGGCTATTCTCCCGTCAAGCAGAGCGCCGACGATTCTGTCGGGCCGCTCGGAGCGGGCAATGGTGGGAAAAGGCGAGAGCGGGGCGTCCATGATGAGCTCCTCCAGCTGCCCCGATTCCTGGATGGAGTCGACATCGACCTTATCGAGCCTGGATCGCACCTCCTGTATGACGCTCGGTCGGGCGATGCCCTGGACGTACGCCATCGCCACCAGAGTGCGTGTTACCCTGCCCAGCCGGCGCTCTTCGATATGCAGGCGGGGATCCGCGATTCGTCTCCTCAGCATCGAAGTGTTGATTCTGAGCGACTCGACGAACCCTTCTTTGGGCCCACGGACTGTCGCCTCGGTGGTGGGCTCCTCCGGGCTTCGCTGCGCCCATCCCTGTACGGCGCATGCAAGCGCCGTGCGGGCTGAATCAATCAGCACCACACACAATCCTTCGGCCACGGCCAGCGCAACCTCATGCGCATCGGCGATCTGATCAACAACCGTGACCGATAACAAGGCATCACACAGCCTGTCCAACACCTCTGACGGCGAAGCAAGGTTCTCGGTCATGAGGGTCACAGGACGGATTATGCATTGAGCCACAAGGTCCTTGTCCACCAGGCCTTCGAGATGAACCACGGCAGCCGAAACTGAACCGGATCTCCCCGCCCGAAGGCGGCGGACGACAAGGTCGCCGCTCCCCCCAAATGCCTGAACGATGCCTTCGATGTTCGCTTCCAGGTCGGGGCTGAGCCCGGCGCCATCAGGCCGACCGGAACCGGAAGCCAAGCCTCGGGGCGCGCTCTTCCGTCCAGCTATCGCTCTTGTAAGCCTCAACAGGAGCCTTGCCAGCAGCTTCTTTCCCACCCTGCTACTTTATCCCCTGTATTCTCCCTCCCTGCAAACAAGGGTATTCACAGACAGTCTCCCGACGCTTGCTCAGCCCTTGACTGCCCCAGCCGAAACGCCCTTAGTGATCTGATTTCGGAATATCGTGTAGAAGATCAGCATGGGCAGCATCCCCACGACCAGGGCGGCAAGCTGCTTGCCGTAGTCGGAGGAAAGCGCGCCCGAGAACTTCAGAATCCCGATGGGCAGCGACTTCAGCGAGGTCTTGGATGTGAGGACATTGACGAGCATGAACTCGTTCCACACACCGGTGACGTTGAGTATCGCGAGCGTCGTGGCTACCGGTTTGGCCATGGGAGCAATTATGGAGGCGAGAATCTTCGGATAGCTGGCGCCGTCGATCCTTGCAGATTCCACCAACGAGTCAGGTATGGATTTGATGTACTCAGTGCACAGGTAAATGCCTTTCGGCATGCCCATACCGATATAGGGCAGGAGTATGCCAAGCCTTGTATCCGTGAGCCCCGCCGCGTTGGCCATCAGGAAGAGCGGTATCAGCACTGCCTCCACCGAGAGAAGAATGCCTATCACGAAGCTGCCGTGGAGAAACGGGGTGGCTCTCGATCTGATCTTGGCAAATGCGAAACCCGCTGATAAGGAGAGCAGCACGACTGCGGCGGTAGATCCCACAGTGTATATGATGCTGTTTGTGAAGAGGTGACCAAACCCGCCGATCTTCCAGGCCAGTGGGTAGTTCTGACATGTCCAGCGCCGCGGAAGTCCCAGCCGGTTGACCTGGAACTCCTGCGTAGTCTTGAACGAGCTCACGATCAACCAGAAGACGGGGTACAGGGTCATGAAGGTGAAAGTCAGCAATATCGAATACAGCAGTACGCGAGTCAGCCGCGATGTCTCTCGTCTCATTCCTCTCTGCCCCCTACCCGGTTTTCGACGAACTTGAGGAGCGCAATCAGCGCGAGGCTCAGCGCCACTATGAATGTGGAAATGGCATTGGCAAGCCCGTAGTCAGGGGCGCCCCGAAACGCGGCGTCGTACATATAGAGCGACAGCACAGATGTCCTTCTCGCCGGATTGCCCGCAGTCATGGCGAATATCAATGAGAAACTCTGTAGTGACCCCGAAATTGCCAGGATCGCTGAGGTGACAATCACGCCGGAAAGCATAGGGAGGATAATATGCCGTAGTGCCCGCCATTCGGTGGCGCCGTCGATTTTCGCGGCCTCAATGACCTCAGGGTCAATCTTCTGCAGGTTGGCCAGGAAGACGATCAGGTAAGTGCCGGTGTACATCCAGAGAATCACCACAAGGACCGGTATCATCGCGGTTCTCGGATTTGTGAAGAGCGTGTTCTCCCATGCGGGGTTGAGCTTGTGCATGATCTCAGTGAACGGGCCGTACGGGGAGAAGATCGACTGCCACAGGATCCCTACGACGATAGTCGAGATGACTGTGGGCACATATATCATGCCCTGGAAGAAGTCTCTCATCCCGACGAGCCTGCGGCTGAGCACGTAGGCGAGGATGAACCCCAGCGGAATCTGGCCGAATACCGAGACTAGGATGATGTACGTGTTGTTCTTGAGCGAAATTGAGAAGAATGGATCACGCAACATCTTCACGTAGTTGGACAGCCCGACAAACTTCACAGGATTCATGCTGCTCCAAAGCGGCCCGCCGTTGTAATTGGTCAAGCTCAAGCCCACCGAGAAGAACGCCGGAAAAGCCATGACCGCCCAGTACACCAGCACGGCGGGCATCACCAGAAGTACATAGGCCCAGCGTTCTTCGCGTCTGGCCCCGCTCATCTTCGTCCGCCTGACGCTCCCCGGGCTGATCTCAGCCGTGCCGCTTCTCCCCTGGCCAACCGCTGCATCGCCGGCCTTCATGAGGCTTCACCTCCGTAGTCTCTTCCTCATGGTTCCGCATATCCGGGACCAGGGATGTGGCGAAGCCCCTGCGACGCTGATCGCCGACATGATGCGCTTCGCCACACCCGCCCTGCCCCTCTGGGCCATGCGTCTCGCCACTTCCGAACGCCTACTTCTGCGAAGCCCTCCAGGCGTCGTACGCCTTCTGGACCTTCGCGGCCACCTGCTCGGGGGTTGCAAGCCCCAAACCTATCTCCTGCAAACCAACGTTGATAGGCAGATACACCGTTGCCTCGAGCACGTTGTCCAGCACGTACGTCCCGCCGTATGCGCCATAGAAGGTCGCCCTGGTTTGAGCCAGCGGTTCGAGCTTGTCGGAAGTTACTCCCTTTCTGGACGGGAATGCCCCGCCGGTTTCCAGGCGCTCCTTCTGGACTTCGGGGGAGTTGAGCCACATGATCAGCTTCCATGCGGCCCTCTCCTTCTCGGAGCCAGCCGGTATGTTGGCATTCATTCCGAAGCCGACGCCGACTACTGTCGAAGTAGTCTGGTGGTTGATCTCCCCGGGGATCTCTGGGAACACGGTCATGCCGATGTCCTTCTGCTTGTCGGGCGGTATGAGCGCCTCGCCGGTGGTGATGTCGGTCAGGAAGTTGCCCACCTTCCAATCGCCGTCAACCATAAATGGCGCTTTGCCCGCTGCGAACAGGCCGTTAACCTCGTTGTAGGGGGTCTGAAGCGACTTAGCGCTGAGCACTCCGTCGGCGTAAAGCTGCTTGTAGAACTTGAGCGTGTTCACGAAAGGCGCATCGGTGAACTTGGCCTTGCCGGCGATCAGGTCGTCGACATACTTGTCTCCCAGCATCCTGCCGACGATGGCGCTGTACAGGCAGGACTGCATCACCCAGTCATCCTGGGCGCCCATGAGGATTACGTCCTTGCCGGCCGCCTTAAGCTTTGGCACCATCGCCTTGAGCTCCTCGTAGGTCTTGGGAACTGCCAGCCCCAGGTCTTTCAGCATTTTGTGGTTCACGTAGAGCACGTGTGTTGAGGTAATGCCTATTGGGAGCTCGGCCAGGTAGCCGCCGGCCTGAGGCACCAGCGCTGCCTCAGAGAACTCGGATCTGGCTGCTCCGAGGAGCACAGTGAGATCCTTAACCAGCTTCTTGGTATGCAGGGTGGTCGAACGCCCGCCCGGCCACATGTAGATCACATCGGGCAGCTGGCCAGTGGCGGCGTAGATCTCCGTCTTCTGATGGAACGGCTCGTTGAAGAGGTCTTCGCGCACGATCTTGATGTCGGGGTTCGCCTTGTCGAACGCCTCCCACACCTCGGCGATCTCGCGCTGCGCTCCCGGGCTGGTGGCGTCAAAGTAGTAGAGAACCCTGAGAACCACCGGGTCTTTTGCCGCGGCAAACGCCCCCAAGAGGAGAAGCGAGACCAGGAGCGTAAACGCCGCAGCAATTCTGAGACCAGACTTGCCGAAAGACATGTGATTACCCCCTATGTATCATATTGGAACCGCGCGCCATCATGTTGCCTCAGAGCCATCACATCCTGACAGGCATCACCCCCCTGGGGCCAGCTTCGCCGGCCAGCGCCCGTGAGAGTGCGGACAGCACTATCGGCTCGGTACTATACGTGAAGAACGTGGGAGCCCTGCGCGTCAGCGCCTCCTGCAGGGCTCTGGTCTCACGCGGATCCCTCACACCCACCAGCGCAAAGACCCAGCCCAATTCGTCGGCCCTCGACTCAATCGCCGCCGCCAGCGCCGCCTGCGCGGCCTGAGCAGAGGGCGTGCCGCCGTTGCGCACTACCAGGGCCACTCTTGCGCAGGGCTCCCCTGGCCTGTTCTTGCACAGGCCTCCGTCGCCGCTTGCTTCAGTTATCTGCGATATCACATGATCGATGTCGCCGGCATCCGGGGTCATGGAGCAGCGGACCATGGCACAGTGGATGCCGTGCCGCTCGAGTTCATGCTTGAGCAGGGATATGTCGGTCGCGTCTTCCGCGAGAGTTATGCGGCCCATATCCGGGGTCACTAGCACGATGGGCCCGCAACCGGAAACCGGCGTCGGCGCGGGCGAATGCTCTGATGACTCGCTAGATGACCGTTCACGTGACTGCTCAGATGTCGATCCCGGCGCTGCCCCTCCAGGCACATAGGTGACTACTCGTTCGCCGAGCAGCTCCCCGGTCCAGCATGTGCCGAACTCAGGCGACGAGCCACCCAAAGCCGTCGCCCATCTGCCCTGTTTCCACCGGCCGATTCGCGCGGCAGACTGCTCCAGTCTCGAAACGCTCAGCCTGCCGCAGCGGACTGCGTCACGGATCGCGGCGAATGCGGCCTCCTGCAGGGCGCGTGTGTGGCTCACCAAGACCATGTCGCAGCCGGCTTCGATGGCCATGACCGCAGCCTCCGGCACTGATCCGCTGGGACGTATTCCGCCCATTTCGAGGCAGTCGGTGAGTACTACCCCATCGAAACCCATCTTCCCTCTGAGCAATCCTTCTATCACATCGCGAGAAAGCGAGGCCGGACGCGTTTCATCGATGGCGGTGAACTTGACGTGCGTGACCATGACGGCAGCGCTCGGCCACTTGACAGCCTCGACAAACGGGAATAGGTCCTGCCTCGCGAGATCCTCCACCGACATTGGGCACTCAGGCATCGAAACATGTGAGTCGTCCGGCGAACTACCATGCCCGGGGAAATGCTTCACCGTGAACAGGACTCCCGCCTCTGCCAATCCGCGTGCGTACTCCCTGCCGAATATCGCGACACGATCAGGATCGTCGCCGAAAGACCGAGTGCCCACAGCGGGATTCAGCGGTTCGCGCGCGAGATCAAGGACAGGCGCGAAGTTCATGCTGATTCCGAGGGATCGAAGGCCGCACCCCGTCACGTATCCCGCGTATCTAGCGGCCTCGGGGTCCCCCGTCGCAGCTAACCCCATGTTGCCCGGCAGAGACGGCACAATGCCGCGAAGCGGCGACAGGCTGCCACCCTCCTGGTCAACGCCGATGAGCGGCACTGGGCAGGCAGGATTGTGCGTTCGGGCTACCTCACGGAGCTTGTCGGTCAGCGCCTTCACTTGGGTCGCGCTCCGCGCATTCCTGCCAAACAGTATGAACCCGCCCGAAGGGCATCTGAGATAGTGATCCTCGAAATCGGCGTCCAGTTCCAGCCCTTCGAATCCGGTGATGATAACCTGGCCTATTAGGACATCCAGTTCCGACAACACGGTCATATCGATACCTCTCGAAATCTTTCTATCATATTGCAAAGAAGTAGGCGCACTAAGTTGTTTTTCGGGTGTCAGGATACGCGGCATCACTAGATAGGCGGAGTGAACCACCTGTTGATCACGGTACCCGCCGCGCCCAGAACGTCTGAGTCCTCGCCCAGCGCTGAGCCTCGCACTGCGAAAGCTCTGTCGAGCCCACTGCGGTCAAGTATCTCGACGGCCTTCGCCTGCACAGGCTGGACCAACGAGGCGCCCAGTTCGCCCCACAGGCCACCTATCACTACAAGGTCGAGGTCAAGCAGTGTAGCAGCCATCGCCGCTGCAGTACCAATGACCCCGGCAGCTTCGCTCACCATCGACAGAGCCACAGGATCGCCGGCAGCGGCGCAGGCGAAGAAATCTCGAACACCGTCAAGATGCGTTCCCGCCCGGGATTCGTAGCGCCTCAGCAGGCTCTGACCGTACAGATACGTCTCCAGACAGCCGTGCTGGCCGCATACGCACTCGTGACCATTCTGCACTAAAGGGACGTGCCCGATCTCGCCCGCCATTCCCCGCGCCCCAGTCATCAGCGCCCGTTCACACACAATCCCGGCCCCAACGCCAGTGTCGGTCTTGAGGTACATGAAGTTCGAAACATCGCGGGCGCACCCGAACCAGAACTCGGCAAGGGCGGCGGCATTGGCGTCGTTTTCTACCACTACACGAAAACCCAATGCCTGCTCTAGCGATTCTCTGATCCGTACATCTTGCCATCCCAGGTTGACCGAACGCAGTAGTACGCCCGATTCCGAGTTGACGATGCCCGATATCGCCAGGCCGATTCCGAGGATATGTTCACGGTCTATTTCATTCAGTGTGACGAGAAGGTTGAACTCTCCCGCAATTTCCGATATCACGTCGGATGGTTGCAGTGAGTACGGGTTGAACGTGCGTTTGTCGAGGACCTTCCCTCTGAGATCGCACACAGCCAACGTCACTCGGTCGCGGATCAGCTCAATCCCGATGATGTAGAGCTTATCGTAGCTTAGCCTGAAGATCACGGGCTTGCGACCGCCGGTGGATTCGGCTATCTCGTGCTCTGCAACCACACCCTGACGTACCAGCTCAGAGACTATTCGAGTGACCGTAGCCGGGCTCATCCGCGTGATCTCCGCGATCCTCGCCTTCGAACACGCACCTTCTCTATACAGCGTCTGCAGAACCGAGACCACGTTGTAGGACCTTATCAGGCTAGTGCTGGACAGCGACCGCCTCGGCCTTCGCATAGGGTGCCCCTCTTTCAACTTCCGTTTCGACTTTCGTTCAGTATGCAAATATCTCAATGCCATGATAACCCATAGCTTTGACATTGTCAACGCCATGGGTTATGTCACGCTTCGATCCATCTCATGCCGTCGGCCCGTCTCATGCCGTCGATCCATCTCATGCCGTCGGCCCGTCTCACGCTTCGGCCCATCTCATGCCGTCGGCCTGGCGGCCCGTCGGAAGGTCGGCGGCCGGGTCCTGTACCCTACGGGACACCTTTTTGGGCCATCCTGCGTCGGTTTGCCCAGGACATGCAAAAACCCTGTCCCACAGGGTACAGGTCCGCGACGCCCCTCGACGACCGGCGGGCCCGGCGAAACCCGCAGTTGCGAACATCCCAGCTAGAGCGCGTGGGCCGACACTGCCCGCCTCGGCCTCGCGGCCCGTCGGAAGGTCGGCGACCGAATCCTGTACCCTGCGGGACACCTTTTTGGGCCATCCTGCGTCGGTTTGCCCAGGACATGCAAAAACCCTGTCCCACAGGGTACAGGTCCGCGACGCCCCTCCGCGACCGGCGGGCCCGGCTACAGGGAAAACGTCTTTTGGGCGGGTTGACCCCGAAGAGGGGAGAGGGCGGCATCTTCACGGCCCGTTGACAGTGTTCGGTAGCCCGATGCTCGATTGCCCGACGGGCCCATGCTCTGTTACACTACCGTTAGAACATCGCTAGAATACATAGGGGGCAATGCGCACATGGGCAAGCTCGAAATCAGGCAGCCGGCTCCGGACTTCGAACTCCCGAACCAGGACGGCACGTTAGTTCGCCTCGCGGACTTCCGAGGTCAGAAGCTCGTAGTGTACTTCTATCCGAAAGACAACACCTCCGGCTGTACCCGTGAGGCCGAAGGTTTCCGCGACCTGCATGATGCGATCGTCGCAGCCGGCGCTCGTGTGGTCGGAATCAGCAAGGACTCAGTATCGTCACACGCCAAGTTCCACAGCAAGCTAGAGCTGCCTTTCGATCTCCTGAGCGACACCGAACACAGTGTTCTCGAAGCATACGGAGCCTGGGGAACCAAAACGATGTACGGCAAGACATCCGAAGGGACAATACGGTCCACTGTGATAGTAGATGAGGAAGGTCGCGTAGCCGCCGTCTTCGCCAAAGTGAAACCCGACGGCCACGCTCAAGAGGTGCTGGCTGCCCTGGCGTCTCTCTCTGACTAGTCACACAACGCCTGCCCAAGGCTGAACGCCTCCTGCATGGCCTGGGCGTTCGATGCCGCGTCGCCCGGGTCGGAGGCTGACACGCCCAGTACCCCTACCAGCTCAATGCCGAGGTAGTCCAAGGCGCGCCGGAACATGCCCGCGACATGCTCGGGCGTGTCGGGGTCAGTATCGGCATATGCGGTGACAACCAGAGCCTTCTTGCCCCGAAGCTTCTCGGCGGCGTCTCCCTCGGCGATAGCATACCACCTATCAATAAAGGCCTTCATCTGCGCCGACGCGCCCCAGAAGTACACAGGAGTCCCGAACACGAGCACGTCGCTTTCGAGAAGTTTCGGGTACAACAACTGCATATCATCCTTTTGGACGCACTCTCCAGTGCGTCTGCACGACGAACATGCCCGGCAGGGAGCTATGCTGAGGCGACAGATGTCCGCAACATCGCATTCAGCTCCTCCGCTGCTTGCTCCCCGGACAACCGCGTCCACAAGCGCCCGCGTGTTCCCATTCACCCTCGGGCTCCCACAGAAGGCTGTAACTCGCATATGATCAACTCCCAATCACAACGCTATCCTCTTGTGGCCGATGTCTTTCCTAAGTTCCAGTCGACGCGGGCAATGAAGGCCTCCAACGGTCTACATGGCCAGCATTCTGTCTTGGGCATATCGGCCACTGCCTGGTATCTCGCGCGGTTCTCGCCTCTGGCCTCTCATAGATGAAGAACCCTTCCTGCGCACGCCTTGAGGCATTCCACGACGAACCCGGCAACATCGTTGAGTCCGCTCCAGGAGCCTGCAAAACACTCGAGCAGCTTGGGAACATAGATGAACCCCATGCTCGCGTGGCCTGCCGCCGCTCT
>ERZ795061.1738-NODE-1738-length-20848-cov-16.620353_pt1 | contig 20848 bp, 18 predicted proteins | sample MGYA00375145_ERZ795061 | MGnify/ENA primary metagenome ERZ795061 (study PRJEB30190, sample SAMN05720144) | anaerobic digester metagenome | isolation source: active sludge of municipal wastewater-treating anaerobic digesters | place: USA | collected 2014-12-22 ... | reverse complement strand
ACCACTGCGCAAACCGTCACCTCGAATGGGGCACCGGTTGATCTCACCAGTTACGAATACAAGGTGCTCGAATACCTGATGATGCATGCCGGCGAATTGGTGTCCAAGGCCGACCTCACCGAGCACATCTACCAGCAGGATTTCGACCGCGATTCCAACGTGCTTGAGGTATTCATCGGCCGCCTGCGCCGCAAGCTGGATCCGGACAACCAGATCAAGCCGATCGAAACCGTGCGCGGACGAGGCTACCGCTTCGCGCTCGAGCGCAGCAGCGGCTTTGACGAACCGGCAGCCCAAGAATCCCGCTGAGCCGGACCCGCCGCATGGCGCATCCGCTTTCACTGCAAACCCGCTCGCTGCTTGCGGCGGGTATTGCGTTGGCGGCGTTCCTTGGCCTGGCGTTCTTTGCCCTCGACAAGGCATTCTTCGATGCCGCACTCAGCTCGCAGCGCGAGCGCCTGCAGGGATACCTGCATGCCTACCTGGCCGGTGCCGATACCAACCGCGCAGGCAACCTGATTCCGCCCGAGGTGGGACCCGATCCACGTTTTGACCGTCCGGAATCCGGTCTTTACGCGAGCATCGTCGGCGATCACATCCGCAATGCCAGCGATCGCCAATGGCGTTCACCCTCCGCACTCGGGCTCGATTTGCCGTTCGGCACGGAGCTGGAAAGCGGCGCCAACGAATTCAGCGGGCCGATCAAGACGCCCTATGGCGAACTGTTCATGCTCTCCCAGGGCATTTCCTGGACTGTCGATGATCGCCCGGAGCTCAAGCTGACGGTCAATATCGCCGAGAACGCCAGCGCGTTGCAGAACCAGGTGACCGCATTCCGACGCACCCTGCTCGCATGGCTGGGCGGACTTGGCGTGTTGCTCATCCTGTTGTTGCTGGGCGTGTTGCGCTGGAGCATGGCGCCACTGCGCGAAGTTGCGGCGGATCTTGCCCGCGTCGAGCGTGGCGACCAGGAACGACTGGGCGAAGGCTACCCGCGTGAGCTGTCCGGCCTGGCCAAGAATCTCAATACCTTCATCGATTCCGAGCGCGAGCGCCTCAAACGCTACCGCAACACCCTGGCCGATCTCGCCCACAGCCTGAAAACGCCGCTGGCCGTCATCCGCACCCAGTTGGAATCGGAAGTGGATGCCAAGACCCTGCGCTGGACGGTCATGGAGCAATTGGGCCGCATGGACGAGATCGTGGCCTACCAATTGTCGCGTGGCGCAACGTCGGGACGGCAAACCTTTGCCGCGCCGTTGCCGATCGAACCCTTCGCCGAGGAAATCGTGCGCAGCCTGGAGAAGGTTTATGCCGAGCGCCACATCCTCTGCGAATTCGAGATCGACGCCAATGTACGCTTTCGGGGCGACCAGGGCGACCTCATGGAACTGCTCGGCAACCTGCTGGAAAACGCCTTCAAATGGGCGAACCATCGCGTGCTTCTGACTGCGCGGATGGAATCCACGAATGCCGGCGGCAAGGGCCTGCACGTGAGTTTTGAAGATGATGGTCCCGGCATTGCAGCCGATCGCGTGGAACACCTGCTGCAACGCGGCGTGCGCGGCGACGAGCGGGTGCAGGGACACGGCATCGGCTTGTCCATCGTGCAGGACATCGTCAAGGCCTATTCGGGAAGCATCCAGGTCTCGCGTTCCCAGTCACTCGGCGGCGCCCGCTTCGACTTGCATCTTGCCGGCGCCTGAGTCGCAGCGACTCAGAGTGCCAGCAACGCATCAACCTCCGCCCGCAAGCGCGCGCTGACCTGGGCCTCGCTGTAGTTCTTCAGCACATATTCGCGTGCCTTGGCACCCTGCTCGGCTCGCGCCCCGGAACCCAAGACCAGCACCCGAGATACCGCGTCGATGAATTCGCCCTGGTTGCGGTAGACGTAGCCGGATTGGCTCTCGTGGACATGATCCACCAGCACCTCGCACTGGCCATTGACGATGACCGGCGCGCGCTGTGCCATGGCTTCGAGCAGGACGATGCTCAGGCTTTCATAGGGTGATGGCTGCACGAACGCGACGGCACCTGCCATCAACTCGAACTTGCGCTCCTCGTCGACAAAACCGAGGTAGCGCACATCACGGCGTTTGCCCACGCCGAGCACATCATTGCCGGTCAGGACCAACTGCAACGGTGAGCGCGGGTTGGCGCGCTTGTAGGCATCGAATCCTTCCAGCAGCGCGGCACACCCTTTGCTGACATCGATGCGCCCGCAATAAAGCAGGTACGGTTTCTCTTCCACCGCAGCTGCAGCCGGTTCTACCGCCACGGTCATCGACACCACGTTGCCGCCTTCGAGATTCCAGATGCGCGCACCCAGGCGTTTCTCCGCCAGCGTGTTCCACAGGATGCGTGGTGCCGAGCGGCCCATGTGCGCAAACGTCTCGAGATAGGCCGGCGGTTCATCATGCAAGGCGGGAATCAAGGCCCAGCGCCGGTGCGGCATGGCGCGGATGCCGTCGAGGATCATCGGGTACAGATAGGGCAGAAAGAACACTGCGGCATAGCCGTCGCCATGCTCACGCAAATGCGTGAGCAGGTCGGGACAATTGGGCCCCTGGGCGTGGATGAACTCCTCTTCCAGCGCTTCCGGCCAGCCGTAGTGCAGTCGGGAGGAAGTCTCCTTGCGTTGTGCAAACGCATCGAGCATGAGCTGATGCAAACCATGGAAATACGCTGTGCGTCCACGCACAACCTTGAAGCGCCGGATCAGGATGCCATCGCGGTCTTCCTCGCCCACCGCCAGATCGTTTTTCCAGTGCGTGTAGTCGAACGCGCTGGAAGTCAGGATCTCGACAGCAAAATCCCCGGTGAGCAGACCAGCATATTGCCAAGCGAGCGCCTCCGCACCGCCGACCAGTTTCTCGTGGCAACGAATGGTTACGATGGCAATGCGTGGCTTCACAGTGCAGGCTCCAGGAATTCCATGAAGCGCCGGCTCAACACCTGGGTCGAGAAGTTCTCCGCGTAGCGTCGGCGCCCGCGCTCCTGCAAGTCGGCGCGCAGCGTCTGATCGGAAAAAATCCGCGACGCGCTCGCCGCGTACAACCACGGATCGGCCTCCTGCCACAGGATTCCCGCATCACCCAGGGTTTCCGGAATGGCCGTGGTCGCGCGCGCAATCACCGGCACCGAAAGCGCCATGGATTCAATCAGCGGTACGCAGAATCCCTCGTGCTGGCTCAGCAACAGGAAGGCATGACTGGCCAGATAGGCGGCCTTGAGCTGCGCCTCGCTTGCTGCGTTGATCCAGCACACATGCTGCTCCAGGCGCAGCGCCCGGATGCGCTCGTGGACTGCCTCGTTGTAGCGGGACAGGCGCGCATCCGCCTTGCCGACCAGGATCAGGCGCGCCGGTTCATCCAGCATGCGTGCGCAGGCAGAGAACGCATCGATCAGATCCAGATAGGCCTTGTTGGGGGCCAGACGGCCCACCATGAGGAAGTTCCGTGCACCATCGGACAGGGCGCGCAGCAGTTCGAGATCGGCTTCCGCCTCGACCATCTCCTCGACGCGATGGAACGGGGCCAGCACGCCGCTGCGATCCCTCGGTACGCCCAGCGCCCGCAACTCGTCGATGTTGTAGGTGGAATCGCCGAGATACAACTCGCAACCGAGTTTGACCATGGCCGGCAATTCCGCACGCCCGCTCTCGCAGGCAGCCTGGTGCTGGCTGGAATAATCCTTGAAGAATTCGGCCGGCGTGACGTTATGGTATTTGACGACGCGAAAGCCCTTGCAGCGCTTGAGGATCTCCCGCGCTCGAGGACAACTGATCGAGAAATGATAGATGACCAGATCATCTGCGCCGCCAGCGAAATCCGGCAATTGATCAGCCGGCCAGGTCTGCACGGAGACGTTGTCGGCCGACTCGCAGAACACCCGCGTCTGGATGCCTTTGGCTTCGAGGATGCGAGCCATGGCCATGGCATCGGCGCCGACCGCGTCCTTGCCCACCAACACCGGAATCAGGATGGCCGCCTTCATCCCGCGCGCTCCCGGCAGTCCCGGCAACGCGGCATCACGATGGCAATGCGTGGTTTCACAGCGCAGGCTCCAGGAATTCCATGAAGCGCCGGCTCAACACCTGGGTCGAGAAGTTCTCCGCGTAGCGTCGGCGCCCGCGCTCCTGCAAGTCGGCGCGCAGCGTCTGATCGGAAAAAATCCGCGACGCGCTCGCCGCGTACAACCACGGATCGGCCTCCTGCCACAGGATTCCCGCATCACCCAGGGTTTCCGGAATGGCCGTGGTCGCGCGCGCAATCACCGGCACCGAAAGCGCCATGGATTCAATCAGCGGTACGCAGAATCCCTCGTGCTGGCTCAGCAACAGGAAGGCATGACTGGCCAGATAGGCGGCCTTGAGCTGCGCCTCGCTTGCTGCGTTGATCCAGCACACATGCTGCTCCAGGCGCAGCGCCCGGATGCGCTCGTGGACTGCCTCGTTGTAGCGGGACAGGCGCGCATCCGCCTTGCCGACCAGGATCAGGCGCGCCGGTTCATCCAGCATGCGTGCGCAGGCAGAGAACGCATCGATCAGATCCAGATAGGCCTTGTTGGGGGCCAGACGGCCCACCATGAGGAAGTTCCGTGCACCATCGGACAGGGCGCGCAGCAGTTCGAGATCGGCTTCCGCCTCGACCATCTCCTCGACGCGATGGAACGGGGCCAGCACGCCGCTGCGATCCCTCGGTACGCCCAGCGCCCGCAACTCGTCGATGTTGTAGGTGGAATCGCCGAGATACAACTCGCAACCGAGTTTGACCATGGCCGGCAATTCCGCACGCCCGCTCTCGCAGGCAGCCTGGTGCTGGCTGGAATAATCCTTGAAGAATTCGGCCGGCGTGACGTTATGGTATTTGACGACGCGAAAGCCCTTGCAGCGCTTGAGGATCTCCCGCGCCTTCGGCCAGCTGATCGCAAGATGATGAATGACCAGGTCATTCGCGCCACCGGCAAAATCAAGCAGCTCGTCTGCCGGCCAGGTCGGCATCGGCGCGTTTTCGGCCGATTCGCAGAAGATCCGCGTATCGATGCCTTTGGCTTCGAGGACGCGTGCCATGGCCATGGCATCGGCGCCGACCGCATCCTTGCCGGTCAATACGGGAATCAGGATGGCCGCCTTCATTGGCAGTGGTTCCGCATCCTCATGCCCTACCGCGCTGGCTGGATCTGCGCGCAATGACGCAGGCCACACCATTCGCTTCGAACCGCTTGATGTCATGAAATCCGCCGTGCGCGAGTGCCGCTTCGAGCAAGTCGGCATCCATCGCCAATGCCTGTCGTCCACTCAACAGTTCGGCAAGAACCAGCGGGCCACGATCCAGGCCGATCAGGATGCAAGCATTCGGGCGCAGGACCCGGAAAGCACCTTGCAGCAGGTCCATCAATGGCATTTCGCGCGACACGACCGAAGCCTCCAGCACGCTGAGTCCATGCAGGGATTCGTCGGCAATGCGTGACAGAGCCACCCCGAAGTCGTTGCACACCGCGATGCGACGGTCGCCGGCGACGGGGCCGGGATTGCCGATGCTGCGCAAGGCCGACACCGACACGCCGCGCTGGCTCAATCGATCCAGCCAATCCGCGGCACCACCCAAGTCGAGCACATCCGCCGCAGCGGGCAAGCCGCCGGCAAATTGCTCCAGACATTGGTCAAGGCGTGCGCTCCGGCTTGCGTCTGCGGCCAGTAATCCGTCGGTGATTCCGGCAAGCGGCACAGCGCGCTCGCGCCCCTTGCATTCCGCCAGCCGCTCGATCTCGGCCAGGCTGTGCCTAAGGGATGCCAACCAGTGGTTCATGCCCAGCATCTGCTGATTGGATTGATGGGCCAGTCCGCTCGTGGCTTGTATTGCCTCGCTCAACTGCGCGAGCGCGGATTCGGCCGCCGCCGCGCGGACCTGCAGTGCATCGTGATCGACGCGCAAGCGTGCACCTTCCTCAGCCTGGCTCTGCAGCCTGGCATCAAGCGCATGCGTTGCCTGCTCGATCGCATCGGCGCGCGTGACATGCAGCGCATCCGCCGCACGCTGATGGCGCACGATGGCAGGCAATCCTGCAAGACCCATGTTGAGCTGCAGCACGTAGCCGAGGATAGGCACATGCGTTGCCTTTTGCAGAAGATAGCGCGGCCACAACCCGGGCACGGATACCGCCTTGAAGCGACCTTCTGCAGACCAGCGCAGGTTGCCCATGATCTCGATCTTGCTGATACCTCGGCCGAGCAGGGCCATCTGCGTCTTCACCGCCGTTTCATCCGCTTCGCGACCCAGCAGGGCGAGATAGGCATTGCGCACGAATGCAGCGCCATGGAATTGGCTGAGCTGCCCGAGCTGCACGACACCGGTCACGTTGGCAACTGTGCTCTGCACCGTTGCACCCGCATGGGCATCTGTTTGCACAATCGGGGCGATTTCCGGCTGCAGCTCGACCTGCTTTGGCACGCGGCGCGGAAATTCGGGCGCCTGATGGCGCGCACGCTCAGCAGCCGCGCGCAGTTCGCCGCGGATTCGCTCGATGGGTGGTTCGACGTCGGATTTGCTCACGGAGAATGATCGGCGGGGCGTTGGCTGGACTGGTTCGGCGCTTGGGCCACGACATCGGCCCTGTGCATCCGCTTGTTTCCACCAGCGAGCGGCATGATGCCATAGGCGCGCGCAGTGGAAATATCGATCAGCGCAAAATCCGGCCGGTGCCGGCCATCCAGTCGCGGTGAGGCGCGCCGATACGCTGTCTTGCCGGCTTGCCGTGCCGCCTCGAATCCAGCCAGCGCGCGTGCGCGCAAGGCGCCTTCCCCGACTTGCCCTTGCGTCTCCGACTGGCGAGCGCTGCCGAGCAGCGTGGTTTCCAGGAACTCCGCCTCGCGCTTGTCGCTGCCGGTGTAGAAGCCCACGAAGGCATGACCCGGCACCAGCACGATGACGCTGTCGATGCCCAACCGCTCAAGCACGGAGGCAATCAGCACGCTGCCATCCATGCAGTTGGCGACACGATCATCCCAAATGCTGGAGAGCAGGCGCACGCGCTGGCTGTACATGACCGGCCCCTGGCTGATGCCGGTGCGCTCGCTGGCGTAACGCAGGCCGCGCCGTTCGAGCACGATCCACATCTCGCGCGCAAGGCGCAGGCGCTCGTCCCGGCCAAGGGATCGTGGCGTATCGATCAATCCGGCCATGCCCAGGATCTCATCGACGACCGCATGGTCGGGATCAACCCAGGCCGCAAACGCCCAGCCCAGATCCACGTCCGCCTTCGACTCACGCACGAAATACAGGGCCTCATCCAGAGGATGCACGCGGATCGGCACCTTGCGCACGGTGGATGCAAGGCCTGCGCCGCTGATGGAGACCGTCAGCACTTGTTGCCGCGGGCCCTGCAACTGGCGCAAGGCATCCACATCCCAGGCCAGGCGCGGCCGAATCAGCGTGTCGCCTTCGAGGCGTCGTTCGATCACCGCCGGCTGCAGCAAGCCGGGGGTGCTCAGTTGCAGCTTCACGGCCTTGCCTGTTTGCATGCCGCTCAAGCGAATTCGCAAAAGGCCATTGCCATCGTCATCAAGCGCTTCGGTGCCCAGCGCCGGACGCGACAGTTCCAGGGTCGGAAACACCTCCCCGTTTGGCGTCGTCTCGACGTCCAGCTGCAGGGCCGATACGCCCGCCGAAAGCAAACACCCGGCCATGAGCAGGGCCGAACCCCGGAAGCTGCGCAGCGTTTTGCCCAGGTGACGATGGAAGATCGAGGAAATTCGGGTTGCCAGCAGGTCCATGCGGCGACTATCGTTGCGTGAGCCGCTCGCTGTCCAGTCAACCCCACCACTTCCCCCTGTCCGGGAGCTCCCATGCGCACCCTCGTACTTTCCACCCTCTGTCTCTTCCTGCTTGCCGGCTGCGACCAGCCTGCGCCCGACAGCCCGCCCGCATCCACCGCGACGCCAGCCCCGGCCGAATCCACGCCAGCGCCTGCCAGCGCGCCGACGGAAACCGCCACGGTCAAGGCGCCGGAAGGAACCTGCGGCGACCAATCCGCCCTGCCAGCCGACCAACGCCTGGCCAACACGCCGAAATGGACCCTGGCCAGCGAACAGGACAATTTCGGCTTCGACGTGTTTCGCGGTGACAGCGAAGAAGGCGAATTCACCAAGTTGAACAAGGAGCCCATCCTCGGTGCGGGCACCACGGATGAGTCGAGCCGCTATTCCTGGCGCGATGACAGCATCGATCCGTGCAAGGACTACTGGTACTACGTCGAATCCATCAGCACCAGTGGCGTGCGCGAAAAGATGACGCCCACGTTCAAGGCACCGGCCAAGCGTTCACCCAAGGCTGAGCCTGCGGCTGGATGATTTGCACCGTTCGGGCACGCCGTTGCGACGATGAACGCCTTGCTTGCTGAGCCATGAGCAAGGTTTTCCAAGGCACGCGAGGCCGATGGTTCTGGATCGTGCTGCTCGCGTGGTTGCTGCTCAACGGTGTATTGCTTTGGCTGTACTTCGACCCGGCGCAAAAGCAACTGGTTGGCGACGAGTTCGATTACGAGAGGCGCGCGCTGGCGCTGCTCGCCGGGCAACCTGCGGCTGAATTGTTCATCTGGCCACCCGGCCAGACCTGGTTCATCGCGGCCATCTACCGCCTGTTCGGAAACCATGTGCTTGCCGTGCAGCTGCTGCAGGTGGTCCTGCTTGCGTTCTGCGCGGGAATGCTGGTGAAACTCTGGAAAACACTCGACAGCGCGCGAGCGGCCTGCCTTGCCGGAGTGTTGTTCCTGCTCAATCCGGCTTCGCTGGCCTATGCCCATTGGCTGTGGCCCGAAGTCACCCACCTGGTCTGCCTGCTCGGTGCGCTGACCCTGCTTTTTTGCGTCGCCGACCGGCCCCGCCTGCGCGCGTTTGCGGCAGGCTTCCTGATCGGCCTCGCCCTGCTGTTCAAGAGTCTGCTCGCGGCCTTCTGGCCGGCGCTGCTGCTGTGTTTCCTCACGCGCAAGCAAACGCGTTGGTCCTTTGCCTGGGTCGCGGCACTCGCGTTCATCATCGGGCTGGTGCTGCCAATCAGTCCGGCCCTGTGGAAAGGGCAGGTCGAAACCGGTCGTCCGCTGATTGCCGACAGCTCGATCTACAACCTGCAGGTGGGCTTGCGCGACCGCAGCCGCAGCGACTACATCGATGAGGCGGGACTGCCTGCGCTGACCGCATTCATCCGCAGCGGCGCCACGCCGCAGCAACGCAACGCAGCCGCCATGCAGGACATCCGTGCGACGCTCGCCGAGCGCGGTTGGATGGACCTGTTCCTCGAACAACTCGGTACGCAGTATTTCCGCCTGTTCAACGTCAAGACCCTGCTGGAATCGCAAATGCCCGGTGCGGCCTGCTCCGGTCATCTCGGCGCGTACGGCGATCACCCCTTGCTGCCTGCCCTGACCGCAAGCAGCCGCATCGCGCACAGCTTGATCCTGGTGCTGTTCGCGTTTGGCGTGGCGCTCTGGCAACGCTGGCGGGCCCCGCTGGCGGCGCTGACCGCTGCATTCCTGCTCTACCAGCTCGCCCTGTATTTTGGCCTGCACGTGATGGAGCGTTACCTGTTCCAGATGCTGCCGTTCATGTGCGGCTTTGCCGGCAGTGCGCTGGCTCGGTTCACCTCACGCGCGAACGCCCCGGAAACGCTGGCGATTTCCCCGCTGCGCATGACCGTGGCATCGGTGTTGGCGCTGCTGTTGCTCGGACTGGCCTGGCTCGGCCCCCTGCTGGATGGCAACTGCGGCTGATGGCGCCGGCTGCAACCGGATCAGGAGGTGATCCGGTATCCTCGCCGGTCCACGGAAACTGTGAACCCATGCCTCTCCATCTCCTTGAACTGATCCTGTTCAGCACCTACGCCGAGCTTCGCGCGGAACGCTCGCGCAGCTATCTCGGCCTGGTCTGGTGGATTGCCGAGCCCGCCATGATGATGGCCGCATTCTGGCTGGTGTTCGACGTGATCCTGAAATCCGGCGGGCCGGATTACCTGCCGTTCCTGCTGGTGGGGCTGACGCTCTGGCAGTGGATGAAATCCTGCATCACCCATGGCGGCTACGCGATCTGGGGAAACCTCGGCCTGATTCGACAGGCACGCTTGCCGGTGCTGGTGTTTCCACTTTCCCAAATGCTGGCCGACACCATCAAGTTCCTGTGCATCTTCGTCCTCCTGCTGGTGATCCTCTGGTGCGCGGGCTATCCACCGAGTATCACCTACCTGGCATTGCCCCTGCTTTTTTTGGTGACCCTGCTCTTTTCCGCTGGCGCGGGTTTCCTGGTTGCCGCCTTCGTGCCGTTCATTCCCGACCTGCGTTTCATCATCGAGCAGATACTCACGGTGGTGATGTTTCTTTCCGGCGTCGTGTTCGCGCTGGATGCCGTGCCTTCGCCCCTGCGCGAGGTGATCGCGCTGAATCCGGTGGCCACGTTGCTCGACGGCGTTCGCGCCATACTCCTGCATGCGCAGTGGCCGGACTGGTGGGCCCTGCTCAAGGTTGGCGTGATTTCCGCCCTTGTCTGCGCCACGGGTATCGGTTGCGTGTTGCGCTTTTCGCCACGCTATCCGAAGCTGGCGGTCTGATGGACAGCCCACTGATCGAGCTCCGCAATGTCGGCGTCGCCTTCAGCGCGCAACGTCGCTTCGGCAGCGGCAAGTTCTGGGCGCTGGAAGACGTTACCCTCAACCTGCGCCACGGTGAACGCCTCGGCGTGATCGGCCGCAACGGCGCCGGCAAGAGCACCTTGCTGCGCGTACTGGCCGGCATCCTGCAGCCGGATCGCGGCACGGTGAAGCGCGCCGCCGTCACCTGCCAACTGTTGTCGCTGGCGCTCGGATTCACGCCCTACCTGTCCGGCCGAGACAATGCCATCCTGTCCGGATTGATGCTTGGCTTGCGCCGCCGCGAGATCGAATCACGCTTGCCATCGATCCAGGAGTTTTCCGAACTCGGCGACTTCTTCGAGCAACCCATTGCGACGTATTCCGCGGGCATGGTCGTGCGCCTGGGATTCTCGGTAGCCATCCAGGTTGAACCGGATGTTCTGCTGATCGACGAAGTGCTCGCCGTGGGCGATGCCGAATTTCAGGTGAAATCGGGCGAGGCCTTGCGTGAGCGCATGCGCCAGGGCCAGACCGTGGTGTTGGTCAGCCACGATGAATCCCAGGTGTCGGCCTTGTGTGACCGCCTGCTCTGGATCGAACACGGCAAGAGCGTGCTGGAGGGCAGCCGTGATGAGGTATTCGAGGCCTATCACCGCCAGCTGCATCTGGCAGGAACCGGCGCGTGAGCACCGGCCCGGCCCCTGATCTTGCTCATCTGGCGCGACGACTGGGCACGACGCCGCGCGGCATCCTGCTTGCCGCTGCGGGCATGGCCGAGAACCCGGACCATGGTGCGCGTGAATGTTTGGCACTCACCCGAGAGCACGAACTATTGGCACCGACAGCCTGCCACGACAGTGCTGCGCTGCTGCTGACATCCCCTGCCAGCTTTGCGCGCGACGAGCTCGCCAGCGCATTGCAGTTGCTGTGGAAGGCGTGAGCCTGAATGCGCGGCGCAGCCCTGATCGTCCTGGCGTGGAACCAGTGGCCAACCACCCGGCGCTGCCTTGACTCTTTGTTCGAAAGCGATCTCGACCACGCCCAGGTCATCGTCGTCGACAATGGTTCTGAGGACGAGACGGCCCAAGCCCTCGCGGCCTATGCCTCGCGCGTGAGGATCGTCCGCCATGCGCAAAACCTCGGCTTCGTGCGCGGCATGAACGCGGGAATTGCCGCGGCGCGTGCCGATGACGATGTCGTCTTGCTCAACAATGATCTCGTATTCAGGCAGCGCGACTGGCTCAACCGACTGCGCGATGCTGCCTACAGCCATGCGGAGAATGGCATCGTCGGTTGTCGCATGCGTGGCGGTGAGGATGATCCACGCCTGTATCACCTGGGTGGATTCATTGATGCGCACACCCTGCTCGGGCAGCAGACGGAATCGGGCATCCAGGAAACCGAGGTCGGCCAATTCACGCGCACACGACGCGTGCAGGGCATTGCCTTCGCACTCGCCTACATCCGGCGCGACTGCCTGACGCGCATTGGCGTGCTGGATGAAATCTTCCACAGCTACTACGAGGATACCGACTACTGCCTGCGCGCGGCGGATGCCGGGATCGCCTGCGTGATGGCCGGCAACGTGACCCTGCAGCATGCGCAACACGGTTCGACCCGCGACGATGGCGGTTTCCGCGAACGCCTGCGCACGCAAAGCCGGACTGCTTTTGCCAAGCGCTGGCAAGCGCGCCTGCTCGACCAGCAGCGCGGCACGGTGCACTGGCAAGGCGTGACCCGACAGCCCCATGCCTTTGCACAGCTCACGCGAAGCCTGGTCTGGCGCCTCGACGCGCGCGACCTGCACATGACGTATTCCGCGCTGGCGCCCGAATTGACCGATGCCCAGGACATCCGCCTGCAGATGGCCGCACAACGGCACATGCCTGCCGTGCCCGAGGTCAGTTTTTTCTGTGCGCCACCGGAAATGGGAATACGACCGCAGGGACGCTTTCGCGTGGCCTTCTGCATGGCCGAATGCGACAGGGCGCCGCCCATCTGGGCCACTCGCAGCCACGAGTTTGATTTGCTGCTGGTTGCGGACGAATTCCAGAAATCCGCATTGAGCGCCGCTGGCGTGGAAATTCCCATCGGCATCCTGCCGCTTGGCGTGGACCAGGATTACGCCCATCCCGACGTGCCCAGTGTACGCAACCCGGACCGCCGCTTCGTCTTCCTGGCCTTCGCCGAAGACTTGCGGCGCGATGCACCGGATCGGGTGGTTGCCGCCTTTCGGCGTGCGTTCTGCGCGCAGGATGATGTCGAGTTGATCCTGCATGTGGCGCCGGGCGACGATCAGGCACGCATTCGCGAACGTGTCGAGAGCCTGCTGGCCGAACACCAAGGCGCAGTCGTGCGCGTGCTCGCGGATACCGGCTTCCCGGCCTACCAACGCATGCAGCTGATGTGTGCAGCCGATTGCTATGTGAGTGCGCGTCGTGGCGCCGGCTGGGATCCGCTGGCCGCTGAAGCCGTCGCCTGCGGACGCATGCTCCTCGCGCCGGCATGGGGCAGTCAGCAGGCTCTCGTGCAGGGCTTCGGACTTGCGGTTGCGCACCGGATGGTCCCGAGTAACGAGCCTGGCCACGGACAGCGCTGGGCCGAAGCCGACGCGGATTCCCTGATTGCGCAGATGCGTGCGGCAAGCGAAGGTCGGCAGATCCTGCTGGCCAACGCGCGACACAAGGCGGCACGCTTCGCGCAGGAGAACCCGCTCGACGCCAGCGCCGATGCCTTGGCACGTTGGCTGGCCAGCGGTGCCACCCTGAAGCCTGCGCGCACACTTCCCGCGCCCCATCGTCCGCAAGACCTGAACCTTGCCGTGTCCGGACAGATGGTCATTCTCGGCATGCACCGCTCGGGCACGTCCAGCGTCGGCGGTCTGCTCAAGCTGCTCGGCGCATGGCCCGGCGAGGACGAACGACTCCTCCGTGGTGCCGACAATCCGCGCGGCCATTTCGAATTGGCCGATTTGCACATGGCGTGCGTGCGCCGACTGCAGGCAGTCGGTGCCGATTGGCGCAATCCGCTCGCAGAATCCTCCGCGGCCGCAACGGATGCCTTCCGCCGCGAAGCAGCGCTCATTCTGCAAACCCTGGAATCCCGTCGACCCTGGTTCATCAAGGAACCGCGCCTGTGCCTGCTGGCACGCGAACTGTTGCCGCTGCTGACGCGCCCGGTGTTCCTGCACGTCATCCGGGATCCCGTCGCCGTCGCCGCCTCGCTGGCGAAGCGCGACGGCATGCCGGCGGACGAGGCCCTGGCCTTGTGGGAGCACTACACCCGCGAAGCATTCGCGGCCAGCGACGGCTGGCCACGCCTGACCATCGACTACGACGCCCTGCGTTCAAACCCGATTGCGGTCACGCGCAAGCTGCATTGCGAACTTGCTGCACTGGGAATTGCCGGCTTGCACTTGCCAAGTGATGCGGCGATAGGCGAGTGGATCAGACCCGACGCGAACACGCCGGGACCTTTCACCGCCAGCCTGTCGGCATCGCAACACGCGTTGCTCGAAGCCATCCGCAGCGGCAGCATCCTGGAGCGGGCCTGACTTGGCCGATTGCTTTTGCTATTGCATCGTCCAATGCAGGTTCACACCGATGGAACGTTCGGGCGCATAGGTTGAAAGCTCATCGGAAGTGGCAAAGTATTTCTTGTCGAATGCGTTGCGCAGGTAGACCTGCATGTTCAACGCAGGCGTGAAGTGGTAACGGAAGTCCGCATCGACCACATTCACCGCATCGCGCTCGAGCTCCTCGAAGCCGGGCCGGTCAAATGTCCAGCGGTGGCTGAAGCGGGCGCCCACATCGAAGGCGGATGCGCGATAGCGCGCTTCGATTTCCGCAGTTACCGGCGGAATGCCGTACAGCTGCTGACCGGTGTTGTCGGTGCCGCGCACCACGGCCACGCTGCCGCGCAAGGTCAATGCATCAACCGGCGTGAAACCCAGGGCTGCTTCACCGCCATGCAACTTGGCATGACCCGCGTTGACGTAGCCGTTCACGTCGTCGCTGATGTCGATGAGCTGGATCAGATCGTCCACATTGGTGCGCCACAGATGGATCTCGCCACCCCAATTGCCGCGGTCGATGGCATAACCGATATCGATGCCCTTGGATTTCTCGGAGCCGAGGTCGGGATTGCCGACCACTTCGCCCTGGGCGGTGACGCCGGTGTAGAAGCGCTCCTCCAGGGTGGGGAAGCGGAATCCGCTGGCGAGGTTGGCGGTGACGCGGCTCCAATCGTTCGGCGAGTAGACGAGTCCGGCGGTCAAGGCGTTGGCGGTATCACTGGAGTGGATGCCGTCGTGATCCTGTGAATTGCGGGTTGCGCGTCCGCCAAACTCCAGCGCAACCTTCGCGGACGCCTGCCAATCGGTGAGGGCAAACAACGACCAGCCATCCTCGCTGCCGTTCTTCAGGCTGTAGGTACGATTCAACACCGAGACCACCGCATCGTAGGCGTCGACGTTTTCGCGACCGAGGTACTCGATGCCGATGTTGGTGGTGAAGTTTCCGTGCTCGAGCGTCTGTTGCACGGTGCTGCCGATATCGAAACTGCTGACCGCGGCAAATTCATCATCGCGACCCGGTCGCTGGTTGTAGGTGCCGAGGTACTGGTCGTGCACACGCAGGGCCGCCTCGAACCCGTTGGCATGACGCAGGCGCAGGCGCCCCAGGGTGTGGCTGTCCTCGGGATAGGTCGTGGTGCGGTTGGGAAAGCGCGTATTCGACTTGCCGATGTTTTCCGTGCGCGAGGGCAGGATCAGGGCGTCGAGATTGAAATCCCCGAGCTGCGTGCGCATCTGCAGCGACGCGCTTTCACGGCGGAAGCTGGTGTTCAGCGGCGTTCCATCGGGCGCTTCGCTGTCACCGGCTTCGTGGTGGGAAGCCGCAAAGGAGAAATTATCCGACCCGTAACCGGCGGTCAGGTTGGATTCGTCCCCGGACGTGGCATAGCCGCCTTCCACGAAGGGTGCGTCGAACCAACGCGGCTCGATCGAAATGGCACCACCCAGGGCACCGGCACCAAAGTGCGCAACCGACGGGCCGCGCGTGACATTGATGTCCCCAAGCAGTGCGGGCTCGACAAAGGCAACCGGTACGCCTGCGCGTCGCTGCGCGGTGATCGGCATGCCGCCAACCAGGATCAGGATGCTGTTGGCGCCGCTGCCGCGGATGGAGAATGTCTCGAAGATGCCGTTCTGTCCGGTGGCGCCGACCCCCGGCACCCGCGTGATCAGATCCTGGAAATCCGAAGGCGACGCGATGGATTCCTGGAAGCTGATCGCTTCGCTGGCAAGTGCGGACGGATAGTCGTTGGCGGTGCCGCGTGCGGTGACGCGGATGGCTTCGGTGACCCAGGGCGCTTCGCTTTGCAGCGCGTTGCGCTCGGCATCCGCCTGCGCGGTTTCGCTTGCCTTCCTGCGCGGATCGGATTCTTCAGCGGCACGCGCCAGACTGGCGTCGTCGGCAAAGGAAACAACGCCAAGAATCGCGGCCAGGGTACTGCGCTGCAAGGTACGTGACATGAATTCCCCCAAAGTTTTGACGGCTGTGCCCAACGCAAGCGCCGCAGTCTAGTCAACGGGTCTGATTCTGGAATCCGCCTTGCGACGGATCGCTGCGCCCACCAGCGCGTTCGGCAGGAATTGCCCAATGGCTGCCGGACCACGGCCATTCGGCTTGAGCATTGGCTGAATGAAAGGCAGGATGACCGCCCGAGTCCAACCTTCGAATCGCCCGCATGCCGCACATTGCCCTGGTTTCGACAGCCGAAGCTCGCGCGACCGATGACGATCTGTCGCCCCTGCAGGCAGCGCTGGAAAAGGCCGGTGCCTCGGTCACCATCGCCGACTGGCACGACATGCGCGTCAAATGGTCGGGTTTCGACCTCGCGGTATTGCGCTCGTGCTGGGATTACACCGAGCACTATGTCGAGTTCCTGATCTGGGCCGAACGCGTGAGCCTGCAAACGCGACTGCTCAATCCGTTCGAAGTCGTGCGCTGGAATACCGACAAGCATTACCTGGCGGAACTGGAGAAATCCGGAATCGCCATCGTGCCCAGCGCGTTCATCGAGCCTCATGCCGATGTGGGCGCGCGAATCGGCGCCATGCTGGACCGGCATCCGGGCTGTGCCGAATTCGTGGTGAAACCGGCCATCGGCGCGGGTTCACGGGATACCCAGCGGCATGCGCGCGGCCACATCAATGCCATGGCTGCCCACATCGCGCGCCTGCTCAAGGCGCAACGCTCGGTGATGCTGCAACCGTATCTGGATCGCGTGGATGAAGTCGGCGAAACCGCGCTGATCCACTTTGATGGCGCGTACAGCCATTCCATCCGCAAGGGTGCACTGCTGCGCGCGGATGAAGGCCCCACCGATCAGTTGTATGCACCGGAAACCATCGAGGCGCGTGAGCCTTCCGGGGACGAGCGCGCATTGGCCTTGCGCGTGCTGGCCGCCCTGCCATTCAAGTCCGCTCCAGCCTATGCCCGTGTCGACTTGATCCGCGCAGATGACGGCAGTCCGGTCCTGCTTGAGTTGGAACTGGCCGAGCCGTCCCTGTTCTTCAACCATTGCCCCGGCTCTGCCGAGCGTTTTGCGCGGACCGTGCTGGCCCACTGCATGGGCTGAGCGGCGTGCTGTTCAATTCCTGACCAATCCGACGCTGCGCCCACAGCCGCGCGGCCATGCGCGGTTTCATACCGGGTTTGTCCACAGGCTATGCACGCGCGCTGTGGAAAACCGGAACGCGGAACTTCGGGAATGACCGGGGCGGCCGGATTCCGCTAAAATCGCGCTCCTTTTGGCCGTTTGCATGCGATCCGGCCACTCCACGAGCGAGGATCACCCCCCGATGAAAATCCTGGTCGGTTACAAACGCGTCGTTGATTTCAACGTGCGCATCCAGGTCAAGCCGGACGGCTCCGGCGTGGTCACCGATGGCGTCAAGCTGTCGGCCAACCCGTTTGACGACATCGCCCTGGAGGAAGCCTTGCGCCTGCGCGAGAAAGGCATCGCCACCGACGTCGTGGTTGCCTGCATCGGCCCGGCTGATGCCCAGGCGCACATTCGCAACGGTCTGGCCATGGGCGCCAATCGCGCCATCCACGTGGTCACCGGCGATGCGATCCAGCCGCTTACTGCGGCGCGCGCGCTGCTCAAGCTGATCGAAAAAGAACAGCCGGACATCGTGCTGCTTGGCAAACAGGCCATCGACGATGACTGCAACCAGACCGGGCAGATGCTGGCCGCGCTGTGGGATCGACCGCAGGCCACGTTTGCCTCGAAGGTCGAGATCAGTGGCAGCGTCGCCAAGGTCACGCGTGAAGTGGATGCCGGCCTGGAAACCATCGAAGTCGACCTGCCTGCGGTCATCACCACCGACTTGCGCCTCAACGAGCCGCGCTTCATCAAGTTGCCGGACATCATGAAGGCCAAGGCCAAACCGATTGAAAGCCTGCAACTCGCCGACCTCGGCGTGGCATCCGGCGACCATCTGCAAACCACGCATTACGCGCCACCGGCCAAACGCAGCAAGGGCGTGATGGTCAAGGACGTCGCCGAACTGGTTTCGGCACTGAAGACAAAGGGGCTGGTCTGATGAGCAAGATCCTGATCGTCGCCGAACATCTGGACGGCAAACTCAATTCCAGCACCGCGCGCTGCGTAACCTGCGCACGGGAACTCAAGGCGGAATCCATCGATGTGCTGGTGCTGGCTGCCGATGCTTCCGGCGTGGCTGTCGAAGCCGCGAAGATCGACGGCGTTTCCAGGGTACTGACCGTCAGCCGCGCCGAAAATGCACACGCCCTGGCGGCAGTGTTGGCACCGCAGATTGCCGCCGCTGCGAAGACCGGCTACAGCCATGTGTTGGCGCCATCCACCACCTTCGGCAAGGATGTGCTGCCGCGCGTGGCCGCCCTGCTCGGCGTGGCCCAGGTGTCGGATGTTTCGGCCGTCGAGGGTACGCATGCGTTCAAGCGCCCCATCTACGCCGGCAATGCCATCATCACCGTGCAGGCGCCTGCTGACCAGATTCTGGTGGCCACCGTGCGCACCGCTTCGTATGCCGCCGCCGCCAGCGGCAGCGCCACTGCAACGGTTGAAGCCATCAGCCTCGATGTCGCCCTGCCCGGCCACACACGGTTCGTCGAGCTCAGCCAAGGCAAGAGCGATCGCCCGGACCTGCAAAGCGCCGCGCGCGTGGTTTCCGGTGGCCGCGCGCTGGGTTCATCGGAAAACTTCGCGATCATCTACGCGCTGGCCGACAAGCTGGGCGCAGCCGTGGGTGCTTCACGCGCCGCGGTGGATGCCGGTTATGTGCCGAGTGACCTGCAGGTGGGCCAGACCGGCAAGATCATCGCACCCGAGCTTTACATGGCCATCGGCATCAGCGGTGCCATCCAGCACCTGACCGGCATCAAGGACGCCGGCACCATCGTTGCCATCAACAAGGACGCCGAAGCACCGATTTTCGAAGTCGCCGATTTCGGCCTGGTCGGCGATCTGTTCACTCTGATCCCCGAGCTCACCAACGCGCTGGGCTGAATCTGCCGACCCAATGCACCGTGCGTCTCGCTTGGTGTAGCATGTGTATGTTCCTCAAGGAGCATACACATGCGAACCAATATCGTAATTGATGATGCGCTCATGCGCGACGCGCTGAAAGCCAGCGGCGCCAAAAGCAAACGCGAAGCCGTGGAACTTGGATTGCGCACCTTGCTCAAGCTGAACAAGCAGGCGCAGATCAAGACCTTGCGCGGACGCATCAACTGGCAAGGCAATCTGGAGCAGATGAGACTCGACAAGTGATCCTGGTCGACTCAAGCGTTTGGATCGACTACCTGCGTGGCATCGACAACAGACTCACGGATCAACTCCACGGAATGCTCGGCGTAGAGCCCTTGGCCATAGGCGACCTGATTCTGACTGAGGTCCTGCAGGGTGCAAACACGGAAAGGGATTTCAAGGACTGCTTGCGCCTGCTGAGCAGTCTGGAGGTCATTACCGTGGGTGGGTCAAGCGTGGCAATCCAGGCAGCGCGCAACTTCCGCGACTTGCGAGCCAAGGGAATTACTGTGCGCAAGACCATTGATTGCGTCATCGCGACCCGTTGCATCATGGATGGCATGACGCTGCTGCACAACGATCATGACTTTGATCCGTATGTTGCACACCTCGGCTTGAAGGCGATAACGCGATGAGGCACGTGACGTGATGAACCCATGCAAATGCGCGCCTTGACCATACTGTCGTTTCGGAGCCAGCGTCCTTGCTACACCCCGCTTACGGGGTCTATATGTAGTTTGGCGACAGCACGCAGCGCGCTTGATCTCACGGCCTCAAGTTTGAGTGTTCAGACCAAATCATGGCAGCAGCACGCATCAAGGACATTCGAGACAACATTGCGTATGCGGACGACGCTTGGCGTGAACTAAGCGATCTGGTTGCTGAAGCACAACGTGCTGACAACCAAGTTAAGCATATTGGGCAAAAAGCGGGAGCAGTATTGCAAGCTGCTCGTGAGTGCTTTGACTACTGCGCCGCAGATCTGCGCGACGATTTCTTAGCCAAGAATGTATCGGCATATTTTCCGTTCCATCCGGACTCGTTGTCCAAAGGAAAACCATTTCACGACCTGCGGTCAATAGAGCCACGCCTATACGATGCCTTGCTTTCTCTCTCGGAACGCATCCGAGATCGAAAAGTCATCCCGAGTACATTGGCGCTGTACAGCGATGCTGCGGCGATCAATAGTCTCGTAAACTCAAAAAAACACCACGCAGTGATCGAAACCATCGAAACTCCGGATCAATTTACACGAATGGACTTTCCTGACGGTGGAGTTGTAGTCGCAAGGGTATGGCCGGGCATCGGTCCAGATGGTGTTCCGCGGCCTCCGGCCAACTTCAAGGCAAAAAGCGGAACACTGGCACACGTCACCAGGCGTAGAAGTGACCTCGGCCAAGAGTTTCTCGCTAAAAGAAGGCCTCGGCGCGAGTAGATCCGATATTCCAGCGTTTTGCATGATTTCCGTGCTTGCTGCACGGCGAATTCTTGGGGAGGTGTACAACTTCGCATATGGCGAACCAAGTGACCTTTTCTCATAGTATTCGTAAACTGCTGTCGCATAACAGTTCGCTGCAGCCGACCGTCATCCCGCTACGCGAGTTGCCGGAGGCTGAACTCAAGCGTTGGGCGGTAGGATGAGCAACACGGCA
>ERZ795061.1718-NODE-1718-length-21007-cov-6.180269_pt1 | contig 21007 bp, 15 predicted proteins | sample MGYA00375145_ERZ795061 | MGnify/ENA primary metagenome ERZ795061 (study PRJEB30190, sample SAMN05720144) | anaerobic digester metagenome | isolation source: active sludge of municipal wastewater-treating anaerobic digesters | place: USA | collected 2014-12-22 ... | reverse complement strand
ATCTGGAAGGTGAGGATAGCGGAATTTTAAGGCCAAAAGATAGCTGGACTGATATCGATACGGCCAATATATCCTTTGGACAAGGTGTTTCCACTACACCTCTTCAAATGCTTTCAGCTTTTAACGTCATAGCAAATGGAGGTTTTCTAATGCAGCCAAAAATAATATCAAAACTAGTTGATGAGAATGGAGAAACCGAAATACCCTCTAAAAATATTAGAAGAGTTATATCTAAGGAGACTTCGGATATTATGACAGATCTTCTTGAAAAGGCTGCAGAAGGCGGTGAGGGTAAATACTTTATTTTAAAAGATTATCGAATATCAGGAAAAACAGGTACAGCGGAGGTTCCGGAAGAAGGAAGTTATTCAAAAAATAGAACGAATGCTACTTTTGTTGGGTTTTTAACTCAATCTAAGGCGTTTTCATTAATAGTAAAACTTCAGGAACCTCAAGAATCACCTTGGGCAGCAGAAACAGCGGTTCCAGTTTGGATGGACATTGCATCTGAGCTTGTTAAGTTTTACGGTATTGCTCCGGACAGGGTTGTTGAAAACCCTGTCACCTCAACTATAAAATCGGAGACAAATCCTTCCCTAAACCAATAAATCTCAATATTTTATTAAAAATGAAAAATTCTATTAATAGTAGAATCAGATACGTTGATAAAAATTCATTAAGATTTATATTTATCTCGTGAATAAGAGGTGTGTAGGGAAGGTGGCGGAACGAATCGCTGTTACTTACCTGAAGAGCAGGGGCTACAAAATATTGACCACCAACTGGACTTGTTTGGGCGGCGAGTTAGACATTGTGGCTTATAAACGGAAGCTGACCTTTATAGAGGTTAAATCCGCTGAAAGCGGATTTTGTAGCCCCTGCGACCTGTTTAATTATAAGAAAAAACGCCATTTATTAAGGGCAGTTAATTCTTACTTGCTTAAAAATTACGAATCAGCTACGAACATTCCTGATTACTCATTCGATCTTATAAGTATAGAAAAAAACAGAGGTAAGTATAATTTAAAACATTACTCTAATTTGGATTTATTAAATTAGAAATAACTATTAGATTTTCAAATTAGATTTTTCGATTATCTCCAAAAAGGTTTACTTGTTTAAAATCATTTTGTAATATTACTGTATGCCTAAGAAAATATTTTTTGTTGAAGATGATGAGGGTTTTTATAACATATTCTCTGTTCCTCTAAAAATGAAAGGATATGACATTGTCAGGGTTTCCGAAGGATCCTCCGCAGTTGAAAGAATTATCACCGAAAAACCCGATCTAATTCTTCTGGATATAGTTTTACCCGGTATGAGTGGCTTGGACATTCTGAAAGAACTTCGTGAGAGAGAAGAAACTCAATCAGTTGTGGTTATAATGCTTACAAATTTCGGTAGTGATGAAAATATATCAAGAGCTATGGAATACGGAGCAAATGATTACTTGATGAAATACAACATCGTTCCATCTGAACTACCCGATAAGATAGCTTTGTTTTTAGGTGAAGACCAAGACTTTAATGTAAAAGTTATGGGTTCGTAAACTGCCACAATGGAGAAAATAACATTACTAAATATTCTAGTAATACTAGAATCATTGATACTTTTAATTATTTCATTTATCTTGTTTTTTAAGTTAAAGGATTTATCTAAATTAAAAAAACTTCAGGATGAACTCAACGACCTTAAATCTTCTAAAAATTCTGCCAGAGATGATTTTTTACCAATTCTTGTTCACGAATTAAGATCACCTCTTTCAGTAATAAGAGGTGCTGCAGATTTGTTGATTAAAAGCACGGACGAGCTGTCCGTAGTTCAAATACAAACACTTCTGAATCAAATTAAAAACTCTTCCACGACTCTTCTCACCATGGTGGGAAGTATTTTGGATGTCTCAAAAATGGAAAACGGTAAATTTGAAATTAACAAAACATTCAGCGATATTAATTCTGTTTTAAATGAAGAGTGTTCATATTTTGACCCTCTTACAAAAATAAAAAAATTAAGTATTCAATGTACAGTTGATAAAGATATTCCTAATTTTAGTTTCGATATTGAGAGAGTGAAGCAGGTTTTAAACAATCTGATATCAAATGCCATTAAGTTTAGTCCCGAAGGTGCAGTAATTACAGTAACATCAAAAAAAACGGGCTCCGATTGTGTAGTTTATGTCTCTGACCTTGGAGTTGGCATACCAGAACATGAGAAAAATTCTCTTTTCCAAAAATTCTTTCAAGCGTCTAATCAAAACGGCGTTCAAAAAGGAACTGGTTTAGGACTTTTTATCTCAAAGGGAATTGTTGAAGCTCACGGAGGTAAGATTTGGTTTGAAAATAATTCTCCTCAAGGATCAAAATTTTGTTTCTCTATCCCTATTAAATCTTAGATTTAAAGTAAAAAGCTATTGCCCGTAAAATTTTTCAATGTTAACATTTTCACATGACTAAAAAAACTGCTCATGTCCTTTGGTTTAAGGACATTAATAAAAATGATATTCCTTTGGTAGGTGGTAAGGGTGCAAATTTAGGAGAGATGGTAAAAGCCGGTATTCCCGTCCCCGATGGTTTTGTGGTAACAGCCAAAGCCTATTTTGATTTTATAAATTCTACTTCCATAAAGAAAAAAATTATGACGGAACTTTCAGGTTTGGATGTTGACGATTCAGATAAGCTAATGGAGGCTTCCGAAAAAATAAAAACTGCGATATTACAGGCGGATATGCCTAAGGAGTTAACTGAAGAGATTAAAGAATTTTATTTGGAGCTGTCCGGGGAAAATGATAAATACGTTGCAGTAAGATCGTCTGCTACGGCGGAAGATCTGCCCGAGGCTTCTTTTGCGGGTCAACAGGAATCATTTTTAGAAATAAAAGGATGGAAAAGTGTTGTTTCTCATGTTCAGAAATGCTGGGCTTCACTATTCACAGCAAGAGCAATATTTTATAGAGAAGAAAATAAATTTTCTCATCTAAAAGTAGGTATTGCAGTTCCGGTACAACTCATGTGCCAATCTGATGTTTCTGGAATTATGTTTACAGTTAATCCTGTCACAAATAATCAGGATGAAGTTTCTGTCGAAGCTGCTTATGGCTTAGGTCAGCCGATTGTTTCAGGTGAAATTACACCGGATCAATATGTGGTTAGCAAAAAATCTAAAAAAATTACCAACAGAACAGTAGTGTCACAAGATTGGCAGCTTACCATAGAAGGAAAAACTAATATTTCAGCAAAATTCAAGAAAAAACAAAAACTAACTAATAGCCAAATTGTTGAGTTGGCTAAAATTGGTATGAAAATTGAGGAGCATTACGGAAGACCTCAAGATATTGAATATGGAATTGAAAAAGGAAGAATTTTAATTGTTCAGTCTAGACCGGTAACCACGTTGATTCAAAAAACCCAAAATGTTGTGGTTGAAGAAGGAAAAGGCTCTAAAGTTTTGCTCGAAGGTCTTGCGGCATCTCCCGGGGTGTTTTCCGGAGAAGTACAGATTATAAAAAATCCAAAAGAAATATCAAAAGTAAAAGAAGGCGATATTCTTGTAGCTGAAATGACTAATCCGGATTTTGTTCCTGCTATGAAAAGAGCGGGGGCTATCGTAACCGATCTAGGGGGTAGAACCAGCCATGCGGCTATAGTAAGCAGGGAGTTAGGCGTTCCTGCAGTCGTTGGAACTTTAAATGCTACAAAGATGCTTTCAAATGGTGAAATTATTACTGTAGACGGAGCTTCGGGAAAAATTTATGAGGGTGACATTACAAAAGTAGTTTCGGAAACTAAAAAATCATCGGTAGATTTGAGCAAAATAAAAACAGCCACAAAAATATACGTTAATTTAGCAGAACCGGAACTAGCTTCAGAGATGGCTTCTAGAAATACAGACGGAATCGGTCTTTTAAGAGCTGAGTTTATCATTGCAAATATAGGCACTCACCCCAAGAAGTTCATAAAAGAAGGCAAAAAGAAAGAATTTATATTGAAATTGGCAGAAGGTCTTGAAAAGTTTGCCGATGCGTTCAATCCAAGACCGGTTGTGTACAGATTTACCGATTTTAAGAGTAACGAATATGCCGGTTTAAAGGGTGGGGCGGAGTTTGAAACAGATGAGCCAAATCCAATGATTGGTTACAGAGGAGTTTCCAGATACATTAAGGATTTAGATGTGTTTGAAATGGAACTCGAGGCTATTAAAATCGTTAGAAATAAAAAAGGATTAAAAAATCTTTGGGTTATGATGCCTTTTGTAAGAACCGTAGAGCAATTAAGGGAAGTAAAAAAGATTGTTTCAGCTTCAGGTTTAAGAAGAAGCGGGTCATTTAAATTTTGGATGATGGTTGAAATTCCTTCTAACGTAATTTTACTTGATGACTTTATTGATGAAGGGATAGACGGTGTATCCATTGGTACAAATGATTTAACGATGTTAACTTTAGGTGTAGACAGAGATAATGAAAAAGTTGCTGATACATACAATGAAATGGATCCGGCAGTTCTAAAATCTTTGGAAAAAATTGTTACAACTTGTAGAAAAAGAGATATCACTTGTTCCGTCTGTGGACAAGCTCCTTCAGTGTTTCCGGAATTAGTGGAGATGATGGTTGAGTGGGGAATGACATCAGTGTCTATTAGCCCAGATGTGATAGAAAAAACCAGAGAGATAGTCTACGAGGCTGAGAAAAAAGTACTTAATAAAAAGAAGTAGTGATTAAAAAAGTAAAATGTCTAAAATTGAGAACATTAGAAGTCAAAAGATATTAGATTCTAGAGGGAATTGGACTCTTGAAACCAAGGTGACTTTAGATGATGGTTCCGTAGGTGTGCAGCCCGTTCCTTCGGGAGCCTCTGTTGGAGAAAACGAGGCTGTGTATATAGATGTCGAAAAGGCAGCCGATTTTGTTTCAACAACCATCAACGATGTTCTAGTAGGTAAAGACTCTTCAGACCAAAAGAGTATTGATGAAAATCTAATTAAAATGGACGGCACTTCAAATAAAAGTAGGTTGGGGGCTAACAGTATCTTATCTGTCTCGTTAGCGTGCGCAAAATCGGCTGCTATATCAGCTGGTTTAGAGCTCTACCAATATCTAAGTCTTATGTATTCCGGAAAGCAAAAGCTTAATGGGGATTTAAAGTTTCCGACTCCTATTTTTAACATTATTAACGGCGGAGAACATGCAAAAAATAAACTTTCTTTTCAAGAATTTATGGTGATACCAGCTTTGAATACTCCTTACAATAAAGCTCTACAAATGGGAGCAAGTATATATAAAGATCTTAAAAAGATTTTGTTAAAAGATGATTTTGAAACAGGTGTTGGTGACGAGGGTGGTTTTGAACCCAGAGGTTTATCCGCAAGAACTGCCTTGGATTTTCTTGAACAGGCTGCTTCTGTCCAGTTTGACCCCGGTAATGATGTGTTTTTTGGATTAGATATTGCTGCAGGTTCTTTTTATGAAAATGGGAAGTATTGTATTGACGAAGAGAATTTAGAGTTGAGTTCTGACGAGGTAATAAAATACTATCAAGATCTCTTTATGCATTACAAAATTATTTACCTGGAAGATCCTATGTTTGAAAGAGATGAATTTGGTTGGACTAAATTTTATAAACAAAATGCTGGTAAATATTTGGTTGTGGCTGACGATTTAGTAGTAACTAATCCAAAAATATTAGAAAGAGTCGCTAAAGAAAAAATGGCTAATGCGGTGATAGTTAAACCCAATCAAATAGGTACATTGACCGAAACATTGGATTTTATAAAGTTAGCTCGAAAATCAAAGATGGATATCGTTATTTCACATAGAAGCGGTGATAACGTTGATTCGTTTATCTCGGACCTTGCAGTAGCGGTAGATGCAGATTTTATGAAATCAGGGGCTCCCGCCAGGGGCGAGAGAGTAGCTAAATACAACAGATTGCTTGAGATTTTCTACGAATTTTAATTATTTTCTAAAAATTACTTTTAGTTAGATATTACGTAAGAAGCGTAATCTTGTCCGAGCGGAGTTTCAAGCTTTGCGGTCGTTTCTTCGTCTAATTTTTCAAAATATTTTCGAAAGCCACGTATAGAATTTCCGTGGCAGGAAATAGCCACCTTAAGATTTTTTCCTGATATCTCTTTGACTAAGTCATCACAGAATCCTTCAACTCTTTTACATACCATTTCTATACTTTCACCATTCGTGGGGACAAAATCATAACTTCTTCGGATTTTTAATAACTCTTCCGGATCTTTTAATTGTATTTCCATTTTACTTTTACCTGTTAAATTACCGTAAGATCTTTCTCTTATTCTTTCATCAGTTTCAATTTTCATATTTTTAGCACTTTGGTTTTGTGACATTGCTATTTCCATTGTCTGTACAGCTCTGTTTTGGGGTGACGAGATAAGCCTGTCGAACTTTATACCCTTTATCTTCTCAGAAAGTATTTTAGCTTGTTTTTTTCCTTCTTCTGTAAGTTTTGCGTCTCTGTTACCACTGAAAATAAAGTTTGCGTTATCATCGGTTTGACCGTGTCTAAAAATATAGATAGTTGAAAATTCATCTGATTCATTTTTTGGGAGCTCATCTACTGTTTTGTAATTTAAGAGATCTTTAGCTTGTTTTATTTTATTTTCACTAGACCCGTTTCCATTATTAGAAAATATTTGTTTTCTTTTTTTGTATCCCCATAAAAGGGCCAATCCAATCAAAGAAACTACGATTATTTCTCCGACGGTTTCGGATTTATTTAACCCTCTCATTACTTCTTCAGATGCGGCAAGACCGGCGTACCCAAGATAGAGGTAGCATAGGTTTCTAATAATAGTTCCCAAAAATGTAGTTACTAGAAAAGTTTTCATTTTAATTTTTATCAATCCTGAAGTAATTGAAATTGGTGAGCTTGGGAATATTGGGACTGATCTAAGGGTGAATAACACTAGCCAGTCTTTTTTACCACCGTTAAAGTATTTTCCGATTCTCTCGACATCGTTGGAAGTTATTCCAACAAATTTACCTATTTTTGATGTGAATACATCCTCGAGCTTGTCAGTTATTTTATACAAAAGCCAACCACCGAAAGTTTTACTTAAAGAGGCAAGAACAGCTATAAAAATAATATACGATAGAGGGTTGTTTTGAGCTTTTGTAATAGTTCCTGCAGTAGTTAGAACGAAAGGTGATGGGATAGGAGCAATTACTTCTTCTAGAAAAGTACCGACAACAGTAAACACCTCAAGTGGAACGTATTGAGCTAATTTTTCTAAATATGTAATTATGGGTGCAATTAAGCTGGTCATACAACCCATAAATTCTACATCACAGAGGGTATCTACACAAATTATTTAAGAATTTTAAAGAGGGTGTTTTTTCCCAAGACTCAATAATTTAATTTTTATATCTTCTAACTATTCCTGTTACAACTCCCTGAATTTTAACCTGATTTGCTTCAACAATAATTGGCTCCATTTCATCATTTGCAGGTTGAAGCCTTATTTTATCGTCTTTTTCTTTGTAGAATTTCTTTAGGGTAGCAAAACCTTCGTCTATCAACGCAACTACAATTTGACCGTTTTCAGCTGTTTCTTGTTGTTTTAAAACTACGTAATCCCCATCCATAATACCTTCGTCTATCATAGATGATCCTTTTACCTGAAGAACAAAACATCTCTTGCTTTTTGAAACCATATCGGGGGAAACCATTACTGTGGTAATTTCGTTTTCAATAGCTTCTATAGGCTCTCCTGCTGCAATATAACCAATTAAAGGAAGTTCTATAGCCGAGAGACTTGCATTTACCGAATTATCTACTACCTCTATGCCTCTTACTGCCCCATCGTATCTTTTTATAATATTTTTCTTTTCTAAAGCTTGAAGATGTTCATGAACCGTAGCTAACGATGACAATCCCATGGCATCCGCAATTTCCTGGAGAGTGGGGGAATAGCCATTAACTTGAATATACTGTGAGATAAAATCTAAAATTTGTTTCTGCTTTTTATAAATAGTTACGGGACTCATTTTAATCCTTTTAAAAAATAACTACGGTTTTTCTTCGTATTTTTATAATACCGAATAATAACCGAAGATGTCAAGTGCTTTTTATGATATTATCATTCTATGTTTAAACTCGTATCTCCGTTTAAACCTACGGGCGACCAACCCCAGGCGATAGAAAAATTAACTGAAAATATTCAATCTGGTACTAAGGATCAGGTATTGTTGGGAGTAACCGGTTCCGGGAAGACGTTTGTAATGGCAAATGTTATAAAGAATTTGAATAAACCTGCTTTGATAATTTCCCACAATAAAACTCTAGCTGCCCAGCTTTATCAAGAATTTAGAGACTTTTTTCCTGAAAATGCAGTTGAATATTTTGTTAGCTACTATGATTACTATCAGCCCGAAAGTTATATTCCTTCCACAGATACTTACATAGAAAAGGATTCTGCAATAAATGAAAAAATCGATAAACTTCGACTTTCTGCGACCACTTCTTTAATGACCAGGAAAGATGTTATCGTTGTTTCTTCAGTTTCATGTATTTATAACTTAGGTTCTCCTGTTGAATACGGAAAAGTTGCTATTGAATTAAGGCTTGGGATGAAAATTAGGAAAACAGATCTTTTAAAAAGATTGGGTCAAACCTATTATGAGCGTTCTGATTATGATTTTAAAAGAGGTACTTATAGGGTAGTCGGTGAGGTAATAGATGTTTATCCTGCTTATCAGGATTTCGGGTTAAGGTTAGAAATTTTTAACGATATTTTAGTTAAAATTACACATTTTGATCCATTGACAGGAGATTCTATTAAAAAAGATGAAACTCCTTATGAGAAGTACGGTACCGGATCTAATACTCCAAAAGAAAACGTAGAAAAATATGTTAAAGAAAGAGATTTAAGAGAGGATTTTGCCGTTATTTTTCCAGCAAAACACTATGTGACTACAGAAGAAACAAGGGAACAAGCATTTGCACAAATTGAGAGCGACTTAGATAAACGTCTCTTTGAGTTAAGAAAGGAGAACAAAATAGTTCAAGCTTACAGACTTGAACAGCGAACCAGATACGACTTGGAGATGATGAGGGAGATAGGTTATTGTAAAGGAATTGAAAACTATTCCAGATATTTTGATGGGAGAAATCCTGGTGACGCACCTTATTCTTTAATGGAGTACTTTCCGAAAGATTTTATTACCATTATTGATGAGTCACACATGAGTGTTCCGCAAATACGAGGGATGTTCAACGGAGACAGATCAAGAAAACAAACTTTAATAGATTATGGTTTTAGGCTCCCTTCATCTTTAGACAACCGACCTCTTAATTTTGATGAATTTATGAAAAGAAGAGGGAGCACCGTTTATGTAAGTGCAACACCCGACAGCTGGGAGCTTGATCAATCTAAAAAAACTGTAGTAGAACTTTTGTTAAGACCTACAGGTATCACGGACCCGGAAATTACTATTGTTCCCACAAAGGGGCAGGTAAACGATTTACTTTTGAGAATTCAGAAAAAGGTATCTGAAGGTCAGCGAGTTTTAGTTACTACATTAACAAAAAGAATGGCGGAAGACCTATCCTCATTTTTTGCTGAGAAAAAAGTGAAGGTGACTTATTTGCATTCTGATGTTGATACTTTGGAAAGAACCGATATTTTGGATGATCTTAGAAAAGGTGAGTACGATGTTTTAGTGGGAATAAATTTACTTAGGGAAGGTTTGGATTTACCTGAAGTTGGTTTAGTAGCAATTTTAGATGCTGACAAGGAGGGCTTTTTACGATCTGAAACTTCTTTGATACAAACCATGGGGAGGGCGGCAAGGCATGTTCAAGGAGAGGTTGTGATGTATGCCGATAATATCACTGGCAGTATGAAGAGAGCAATTTTAGAAGTTGAAAGGAGACGAAACATTCAAATTGAATACAATAGAGAGCACAATATCTCTCCTAAACAGATTGTAAAACCATTTAGAGAAAAACTTATAGATGAGATTATTGAAGAACAGATTGGTGGAAAGAAGGAAGATTGGCAGGAAATAGATTATAAACAACTACCTCCCACAGAGTTGAAAAAAGAAATTAAGAAGCTTGAAGATATGATGAGGTACGAGGCCGAAGTATTGAATTTTGAAAAGGCTGCGTCTCTTCGAGATAAGATAAGGGAAATTAAGAAATCTATTTGATTTTAAGTCTTATAGGTAGAGAAAATTCGAATTATTATTCACATATTTGCTAACGTCGGTTATATATTATTGACTGCCTATATTTTTAATAATATATTGGCATTAACTCCACCCGTATAAATAATTATGCAATACCTGAATAAATTTTTAGAATTTGTTGAATTTACAGGAAATTCTATACTTTATGTTTTAAAATTACTTTTAGCACTATTAAAAAATATTTTTTCCTCTTTATTTATTAGAAGTAAAAAAGTTCCAAAAGAATATCAGGATAAACATAAAAAACCTCGGCTCTTTACATTTTTTGTTTTTATAAAAGACACAATAATATCGGTAATCTTTTGGATATTCAGATTGATTAAAGATATAGTCCTTTTTCCAAAAAAAATATTTACCCACCTTTTTTTAAGAAAGTCTTTTCTGTCTGGAATTTTATTTGCAATATTCTTTATTTTTTTACCGATTACCATTATTAGATGGTTTAAAGAATTACCTTCTCCGGAGTCTTTGGTAATTGAGGCAAACAAAAAATCGACTGTAATTTTGGATAGAAATGGAAAACTAATGTACGAGATTTACGTTGATAAAAATTATCACCCTGTAGATTTTGAAGAGATTCCTGAGTATGTTAAAAACGCTACACTAGCAGTTGAAGATGATAAATTTTACAGCCATTTTGGTATACGTTTTGATAGTGTAATCAGGGCAATTAAAAATAATTTATCAAAAGAGAATGGTTTACAAGGTGGTTCTACGATAACCCAACAGTTAGTGAAAAATGTACTTCTCACTCCTGAAAGAACTTTTTCCAGAAAGATTAAGGAGGCCGTTTTGGCTGTTTTGGTTGAAGCAAGATATTCAAAAAAAGATATATTTGAAATGTATTTGAACAACATTCCTTACGGCGGAACAGCGTGGGGAGTACAAACCGCCTCCAAAAAATATTTTAATAAAGATGTGTGGGAATTATCCTTAGCAGAAGCTTCTTTGCTCGCAGGACTTCCTACCGCACCCACAAGTTACTCACCTGCCACAGACCTTGAAACTGCAAAATCAAGACAGAGGTTTGTTTTGGAGAGAATGCTTAATTTAGGATACATAAATAAAGAAGAGTTTAACAAAGCTATCTCCGAAGAACTAGTTTTTGCTGATACCGATGGATATATCCGGGCACCCCATTTTGTTGATTATATTAGAAAAGATTTAGAAAAAAGATATGGAAGAAGATATGTAGAGTTCGGCGGTCTTACTGTGACCACTACGTTGGATCTCGATATTCAAGATAAAGTTCAGTCGATAGTAACTGAAGAAGTAAATAAAAATTCATATTTAGGATTCTCTAACGGTGCTTCCGTAGTTATGGATGTTAAAAATGCGGAGGTTTTGGCGTATGTTGGTTCTATAGATTATTTTAAAGAAGGTTGGGGAGCTTATGATGTAGTTACTGCAATGAGACAACCAGGTTCTTCAATAAAACCTGTAACTTACGGATTAGCTTTATCAGGTAGTTTTACTCCAGCTTCAATTATCGATGACTCTCCAGTTACATATAAATTTAAAGGATCTAAAGATTACACTCCAGTTAATTATGATGGGCAGTATCATGGAAAAGTTACACTAAGACAAGCTTTAGCAAACTCATATAATGTCCCAGCTGTAAAAGTAGCTAATGTTGTTGGGGTTGATAATATTGTTTTAAAAGGTAGGGAGATGGGTCTTACCAATTGGGAGGTAGACGGGTCTTACGGTCTTTCGATAACGCTCGGCGGAAAGGAGGTGAGATTGTTAGACCATACGAATGTTTATGCAACTTTAGCTCGTCAAGGTGTTTATAAAGAACCGGAGGTCTACATAAGTATAAAAGATTCTAATGGATATGATATCTACGAAAATGAAAATACTAAAAAAACAGTATTATCTCCCGAAGTTTCTTATTTATTGTGGGATATTTTATCTGATCAAAACGCCCGACTCCCGGCTTTCGGTGTTAATAATTTCCTTTCAATTCCCGGACATAAGATTGCTGTAAAAACAGGCACAACCAATAACATTAAAGATAACTGGACATTAGGTTACACCCCGTCTTATGTAGTGGGAGTTTGGGTAGGTAATAATGACGGTACTCCGATGAGGCAAGGTTTGGCCTCCGGTCTTACAGGAGCTGCTCCGATTTGGAATAAGATAATGACAGAAATGTTAAAAGAAAAGCCAAATGAATTATATGAAAGACCTGCTAATGTGTTTGTAAAAAAAGATGACAGGTGTGGAATTTCGGAAGTATTTATTAAAGGGACTATGATTCCTAGCAGTCTCTGTCCGGAGAAAGAGAAGGAGAAAGAGAAGGAAAATGATAAGGATGGAGGAAAGAATAAGAAAGATAGAGATCGGGACTAAACTGATTTTCAAGTATTTTAAAATTATATTAGTAAATTTTTAAACCCAAATAAAACCCGTAGACACATGTGGTGTTTATCTTGTACAATGTTTACGTTATGAAAGATTCAATTTCACACATTCTAGTTAGAGGTGCCCGTCAACATAATCTAAAAAATGTTGATTTAGATATCCCTAAAAATAAAATGGTTATTTTTACAGGTGTTTCCGGATCAGGAAAATCCTCTTTGGCAATGGATACTATTTACGCTGAAGGTCAGAGAAGATATGTGGAGAGTCTGTCCGCGTATGCCAGACAGTTTTTAGGAGTTATGGATAAACCTGATGTAGATAAAATTGAAGGTTTATCTCCCGCTATTGCCATAGATCAAAAAACAACAAGTAAAAATCCCAGATCTACTGTTGGAACCATAACCGAGGTTTACGATTTTTTAAGACTTTTATACGCAAGAGTGGGACACCCACACTGTCCGGAATGCGGAAGAGAAATAGAACGCCAATCTTCTCAAGAAATTGTTCAAAATATATTTGAAATTATTAAAAACGAACCTGAATTTAAAAGTGAAAGAGGAGTTCGTTTCATAATATTTTCACCTGTGGTAAAAGACAGGAAAGGAGAGTTTTCATCTTTATTTGAAAATCTAAAGAAACAGGCAGTTCTAAGAGCAAGAGTCGATGGAACAATCAGAGAACTTTCTGACGATTTTAATTTAATAAAAACTAATAAACACAGTGTAGACGCACTTATATCCAGACACACTATTAATCAGAAAAAGATTAGAAATGAAGAAGATAGGAAAGAAATTGAATCCGAAATATATCAGTCTGTAGAAACTGCCTTAAGAATTAGTTCAGGAAATGCTGTTTTAACAATAGTAAAAGATGAATCTTTTGATTTTTCTCAAAACCCAAAGAAATTTGAGGACCATCTATTTTCTGAAAATTTCGCTTGTCCTGTTTGTAATATATCATTACCGGAGCTAGAGCCTAGAACTTTTTCATTTAACACTCCTTACGGAGCTTGTCCTGCCTGCGACGGTATAGGGAGTCAATTAAAAGTTGATCCTGATTTAGTTATAAACCCGAGACTTTCAATATCAGAAGGAGGAGTCTTGCCATGGACAAGGCTTTTTGAACACATCTCATGGACGTCGAAAGTTGTTAAATCTGTTGCAGATTACTATGATTTTTCAATTGATACGCCGATCGGAGAATTAAGTAAGGATGCCAGACAAATTTTATTTTACGGTGCGGAAGGTAAGAAATTTAAAGTAACTTACAGCAGTCAGGAAGGTTCAAAGAGAACATTTGACGCAAATTACGAGGGAATCATTCCTAATTTATCAAGAAGATACAGAGAGTCGGAGTCAGATTTTGTAAAGAACGAAATTGAAAAATACATGGTTAAAGAAAAATGCCCAGTTTGTTTAGGAGCAAGATTAAGAAAAGAGTCCTTATCAGTTACTTTAGGGAAGAAAAATATTGACGAGATAGTACAAATGCCGGTGAATAAACTTCAGGATTGGTTTAAAGACTTATCGGATAAACTAAATTCCCGAGAAAAAGATATTTCATCGACGATATTAAAAGAAATTAACTACAGATTAAAATTTTTAGTTGATGTCGGGCTCGGGTATTTAACTTTAGGAAGAGCATCAGCAGAATTATCGGGAGGAGAAGCACAAAGAATAAGATTAGCTTCGCAAATAGGATCCGGCCTAAGTGGTGTTCTCTACGTTTTAGACGAGCCTTCCTTAGGATTACATCAAGTTGACCAGGGAAAGTTAATTAAAACCCTTAAACAGTTAAGAGATCTTGGAAATACAGTACTTGTTGTTGAGCACGATGCAGAGACAATTTTGGAAAGTGATTATGTTTTTGATTTTGGTCCCGGAGCGGGGGAACACGGTGGCAAGGTAGTTTCAGAGGGAACACCGGATCAAATTAAAAAAGATAAAAATTCACTTACTGGAAGGTACCTATCAGGAGATTTAATTGTTGGTAAGAATCCTATTAAAGGTAAAAGAACGTTTGAGGATATTTTGGAAGAAGAATCAAGAAGCAAATTAAATAAAAAAGTTGAGGGTAAGAGTTTAATGTTAAAAGGAGCGAAAGGAAGAAATCTTAAAAATATTGATTTAAATATTCCACTCGGTAAGTTTATATGCGTAACCGGAGTTTCAGGTTCTGGTAAGTCTACTTTGATAATGGACACTTTGTATCAAGGATTACGACAAGAATTTGGTTTGAAAATTGAAGAAAAGCCGGAGCCCTTTGAGTATATAAAAGGTGTTGAAAATATTTCTAATGTTATTGCTATAGACCAGAGTCCAATTGGGAGAACCCCAAAATCAAATCCAGCTACGTATACAAAAGTTTTTGATCATATTAGAGATTTGTATGCCCAAACTCAGGAAGCAAAAATCAGAGGATACAATCAGGGAAGATTTAGTTTTAATGTTAAAGGCGGGAGGTGTGAAGCCTGTGGAGGTGAGGGACAGATAAAAATTGAAATGCAGTTTATGCCTGACGTCTACGTTAGATGCGACGTTTGTAAGGGCAAGAGATACAATTCCGAGGCTTTAGAGATAGAATATAAAGGGAAAAATATATCAGATGTTTTGAATATGACCGTTGAAGAGGCAGTGTCATTTTTTGAAAATTTACCGCAAATCAGACGTAAGTTAGAAACTCTGTATGACGTGGGTCTTGGATATATTAAACTTGGACAGCCCGCAACTACGTTGTCAGGAGGGGAAGCGCAGAGAGTTAAACTTGCACTTGAGTTATCAAAACGTTCCACCGGAAGCACTCTATATATTTTAGATGAGCCAACCACCGGGCTTCATTTTGCTGACCTTGAGAATCTCATTTCCATATGTAAACGTTTAACCGCCCGAGGTAACACCGTTCTTATGATTGAACATAATTTAGATATGATAAAAAACTGTGATTGGGTTATAGACTTAGGTCCGGAAGGAGGAGATAGTGGGGGAGAGATACTGTTCGAGGGAAACCTCGAGGACATTAAGAAATGTAAAAAATCTTATACCGCTGACTCACTCAGATTGATTGATAAGTATTACAAATCGAATTAGTTTACTTTTCAATTTCTGTTTCAAATTCGTTTCCCATGAAATCCTTAAAGACTACTTTACCGTCCCCATTATTAATATTAACGTATCTCTTTTCTCCGGGAAGAATATTTAAACCGTTTATGTCATATGCAGTTATTTTTCCAGTATTTTCTATCTTTATTCTTATTTTCCCCGATAATATTGCGAGTGGGTTAAAATTCACAACCTTGTTAGCTTTTACTGATGGCTTAAAATTTTCATCAGAGCTTGTCTGAGATAAGGCCGTTTCTATTAACTTTTCATTGTCAGAAAATCTGTATGTACCTGCTGAGAATGGATGTTCAGAACTTATTCCTTTTCTAACAAAAGCAAAATGATTAGTATCTAATTTTGAAAAATAATCTAGTCCCGATGTAGTACCCCATGTAGGATCAACTTGAACCCAGCCATTGTATGGATCGTAGAATTCAGCCCATGAGTGCAATGTATCCCCACTTTCCAAACTGATTGAGATCGGTTTATTAGATTCTTCGGATGTGAAAGCATACCCATTAATTTCTCTGGCGGGTATTCCCATTGCTCTTGTCACAGCTATAAAAAGATCAGTAAACTCCATACAGGTCCATGAATTTTTTTGGGATGCCGCTGCTTCGGCACCTTTTCTTTCAACCATACCTTTGCTTTGTGCATCAAAATCATACTTTAAATTATTTTTTATAAATTCATATACCATTTTTGCGTTATAAACTACAGTTTGATCATCTTTTTTAAGTTCCCTTGCAATTTTTAAAATATAAGGTGATTTGGTTTCCCAATATTTTTGCTGTCTTGTGTAATTTTTTATAAGTACTTTAGGAATTTCAGATATTATTCCTCCCGAGTTTACATTAATCTGTTTACTTAAAAGTCTTGATGTTCCTTGTACCTCAATTTCTGTTTTTTGCTTTGGTTTTAGTATGTAATAAGCAACAAAATTATTATCTTCATCGTATTCTATTTTAAAAGGTCTTGGACTTATTTTATCGTAGCTGACGTTTTGGTAGTGCTCGATATCAGAAGGTATAGCTATTTTCTTAATCGCCGGAAGTATTGAGTCATTTTGAATTTGGTATTTTATTTTAAAGTTAACAGGCTGAAAACCTCCGAAGGCGGCACTGATGCCGGTTGATTCGAAGGTATTTTTAGTAAAATAAAATATGTTCTTACCATCCTCTTTTTTTTCGATTGTCGGTTCTGGAGTTAAAAATACTTTCGGTCCAAAAGATTCCGGAACTGACAATTTAACATCGTAAGCTGTCGTCTCATCAGGTATTTGAATTTTTGGAATGTAGATATTCCAAATACTGCCTGATTTTACTGCTACACTTTTTGATTTATATTTTATGGTAATTGTATTCTGTCTTCCTTCTCCGATTGAGTAATCTTTAATGGTTACAGTTATGTCAGTGTTATTTTTATTATTATTTAATTTAGGCTCTGTTTCTTTCCCATTGGTTTCAGCGGATACTTCGTATATATTTGAATCCATTGCTGATAATGAGTAATTCATTGGTATGACATCGTTTTGTAAGTTTGTTATTGTCGCGTTATGGGTAATATTTGCTTCCCCTGACTCATCAATAATATACTCTGATTTATAGTCAATCATAAACTGACTTGCTTCGACTTTAAAAATTACACCGGATGTAATAAAAATGTTGGTGAGTATAAAAACCGAAACTAGTGTTCTAACTATGTTTTTAAAACAAGTATTCATCCTCCAAATGCTACAATAACTATGTGAAAACCTCAAATGTTGTTCAAAAAGTTGAAAACCTTCCGCAAACTCCGGGTTCGTATATTTTTAAAGATAGTACTGGAAAGGTTATCTACGTTGGTAAAGCCAAAAATTTAAAAGCCCGAGTAAAATCTTATTTTTCTGTCAACATCCCCTCTGATTTTAAAACAGCTGAATTAGTACGTAGGATTAACGACCTCGAATTCATAAAAGTAGATTCTGAATTTGAAGCCATAATATTAGAAGCGGAATTAATTAAAAAATATAAACCTAAATATAATATTGTTTTAAAAGATGATAGATCTAAAATTTATATTGTAATTAGAAACGATCTTATTACACTTTCGGAAAAAAAATATAAATTACCAAAGGTCATTACTGCTCGTAAACCTGATTTGAAAGAAACTGACATAGTGTTCGGACCATATCCTAACAATGTAGTTGTAAGAAATATTCTCACAACATCAAGAAAAATATTTCCATTTAGAGACTGTAATTATTCTAAATTTTCAAAATATAAAAAAATCAGATCTCCTTGTTTGTATGGTCATATGGGAATTTGCTCTTCTCCTTGTTTAGCTAGCGAAGCCTCTGATTTATCAGATTATAAAAAAAGTATTTCAGGTTTGAAGAAAATACTGTCTGGAAATGTTACAGGTTTGATAAGAGACATAAATAAAAAAATGCAGACTTATTCAAAAAATGAGAATTACGAAGAGGCTGTAGTGTGCAGAGACTTATTAGATAAATTTTATTTTGTACAAAAAACTTTCAGAGAGGCTGAAGAGTATATAAATAATCCCTATCTTGTCGATGATATTAGCAAAAAATCTTTGGAAGAGATAAAAGATTTTTTACCGGTTTTAAAAAATTTACCTCGAAGAATTGAGTGTTATGATATTTCAAATATATCAGGCAAAGAGGCTGTAGGTTCAATGGTAGTTTCTATTAACGGGACAATAGATAAATCGGAATATAAAAGATTTAGGATAAAATTTAAAAAAACACCCGATGATTTCGGTATGATGTACGAGGTTTTATATAGAAGATTAAAAAGAGAGTTGCCGGGAAGTGATATGAAAAGTTGGGGGGTTCCGGACCTTATTGTCGTTGACGGAGGAAAACCGCAGGTCTCCTCTGCTTCTGATGTTTTAAGAGATTTAGAGATATTGGTTCCGGTTGTAGGTATTGCAAAAAAATACGAAACTTTAGTTTATAAAGAAGGTAAGGATTTTATAGAAAAAACATTTCCTAAAGATAGTTTAGGAATGAAATTAATTATAAAATTAAGAGACGAATCCCACAGATTTGCTCAAAGTTATCACCACCTACTAAGAAAAAAATCACTACTAGAGTGATTTTTTTCTTTTGCTTTTGTACTCTCAATAGATTTATAATCTAATCAATATGAGAAGTATTTTAAGAGCGTTAGTTTATACATTTATTTCTTTATATTTCACAAATTTGACCGTGGGATCGTTTTCTTATACTAACGGTAAGACCGCGTATTTAGTTGTTTTTGCAATCTCTCTTTTATACTTACTGTTAAGGCCAGTTTTGTCAGTTGTTTCCTTACCGACTAAGGGAAGTGTTTTTTTATTGATTACAGTCATAACAACCTCTATTATTTTTTATGCATTACGAAGTGTGCTCCCGGATTTTTCATTTGTACCCGTTACACTGCGCAGTTTGAATATTTTCGGGCGTGTGCTACCATCTAAAGACTTGGATAGCCTTTGGGCTATGATATTTTCTGCCCTTATGACAAGTACGATTTATTTATTTTTAGAAAGTCTTTGTAAAAGAAGGTAATTATGCTTGCATTCACAAAAACATTACAATTAATAATTTCCGGCCTTTTAATAGTTCTGGTTTTGATACAGTCGAAATCTTCAGGTTTGTCATCTACATTGAAAAGTTCCTTTAACATGTATAGATCACTAAGAGGTTTTGAAAAGATAATTTTTGTCCTTACGGTTATATTAGGAGTTTTACTAGTAGTAAATTCTTTGGCTATTGTTTTGTTAAGCTAATATGCCGGGAATTTTTATTGAGGGTGGTACCCCTTTAATGGGTACCGTTTCAGTTTCAGGGGCTAAAAACTCAGCTTCTAAGCTTATTTACGCCTCCATGTTTTCGAACGAGGAGGTAATTTTAAATAATGTTCCAAAAATAAAAACAATAATGGATGATATCGAAGTTATTCAAAGTGTTGGGGGAAGGGCGGAATGGGTTGGTACAAATTCGCTGTCTCTTAATGGGTCTCAAATAAATACTTATGAGATACCTGTTGAAGTTGGCTCAAAATTCCGAACTTCCACTTTATTAGCTGGGCCTCTTTTATATAGGTTCGGGAAGGCTTTTATTCCAAAATATAAATCACCCGACGAGAGTATTAGGCCGATTAACAGATTTATAGATACTTGGAATTCTTTGGGTTTTCAAGTTCAGGATGATGAGGAATTCATAAAAATATTTAATGATGGTTCTGCAAAAGGATGTAGTATAAATTTTAAGGTTACCAGCCACACTGCGACTGACAACGCTATCATCTCTTCGGTATTTGTTCCGGGGGAGACCGTTATATCCAGAGCATCTGATGAACCTGAAGTAGAGGATTTGATTAATTTTTTAAATGGGATAGGAGGCTCTGTAGAGAAGCTTGAATCTGGGAAAATAAAAATTACCGGTAATTGTATTTTTAAAGAGACCTCCTTTGATGTTTGTTCAGATAAATCTGAAATAGCCACATTTGCCGCATTGGCAGTTTTAACTAAAGGTAATATCTCAATTAAAAACGTTAAGCGAGATTTAATATTGCAGTTTATTAACTTTTTAAATAAGATAGGGGCGAGATTTGAGTTTTCAGATGACGAGCTAAGAGTTTGGAGACACAGTGAGGAATTAAGTCCGCAAAATTTAGAAATATCTCCGACACCTGGTTTTTTACCGGAGTGGCAATCACTTGCAGTTTTGTTGTTAACACAAGCTGTGGGGGAAAGTATTATTCATGATACCGTGTATGTTGATAGGTATGGGTATTGTGTTGACTTGAATAGAATGGGTGCAAAAATCGACATAGTTACTCCTTCGGAGGTTGGTTTGGCCACTGTGGTTAGTGATGACTCCTACGACATTGAAAAAGAAGGAGAGCCTAAAACAGTAGCAAAGGTATCAGGGCCAACAAAATTAAAGGGAGAGAGGCTAACCTTGGAAAATTTTAAATACGGTGCTGTTTTAATTTTAGCAGCACTTTGCGCTGAAGGTAAAAGTGAGATAATTGGATTGGATATAGTTGATTGTTTTTTTGAGGGATTTGTTGATAAACTTATTTCATTAGGAGCAAAAATATGGGAACAGTCGGATTAATGCTTGATTTATTGTTATTGTTTTTGGCTTGTTTAATTGCTATTGTCTTGTACCCGCTTTGGATAGATTTTGTATATAAGTTCCAGATGGGTGAAAGTATCAGGGGTGACGGTCCGGAAAGTCACAAAAGAAAAGAAGGCACCCCGACGATGGGTGGTATGGTTTTTGTTTTTACCGTAGCCGTAGTTAGTTTAGTCTTCAACCGCTCCAGAACAC
>ERZ795061.1715-NODE-1715-length-21030-cov-26.381788_pt1 | contig 21030 bp, 14 predicted proteins | sample MGYA00375145_ERZ795061 | MGnify/ENA primary metagenome ERZ795061 (study PRJEB30190, sample SAMN05720144) | anaerobic digester metagenome | isolation source: active sludge of municipal wastewater-treating anaerobic digesters | place: USA | collected 2014-12-22 ... | reverse complement strand
TTATCGCTCCTACCTCGTGACGCTCGCCAAACGCATTCGGGCCGCGGCCCCTCCGTCCGCCGGCTAGGCGGTTGCGCGGGATTATGGCGTCCTCTCTTCCCCCAGCCCTGAAACGGCTCGGTCAGAATTTTCTCATCGATCCGAACATTATCCGCAAGATCGTGTCGCTGGCGGCGCTTGGCCCGGAGGACACTGTCTTGGAGATCGGACCGGGGCGGGGCGCCCTGACCGCCGGTTTGTGCGCCGAAGCGGGACGCGTCATTGCCGTTGAGATCGATCCACAGTTGCAGCCTCATCTGCAGGAAAGTCTGGGGCATTGCCGAAACCTGGACCTTCGGATCGGGGACGCCCTCGCCTTTCCCTTCGAGACCTTGCCGCTGCGTACGGTGGTGGTGGCGAATCTTCCCTATTACGTCTCTACGCCGATTCTCTTCGCGCTGCTCGATGCGCGTGCCCGCCTCGATCGTCTGGTACTTATGCTGCAGACGGAAGTGGCGCTCAGGCTGGCGGCCAAGCCGAACAGCGAGGACTACGGGGTGCTGTCGGTATTGACCCAGGAGGCGGCCGAGGTGGAACTGGCCTTTCGTGTATCTGCGAATTGTTTCCGTCCCCGTCCGACTGTCGGATCGGCGGTGGTGCATCTTCGGATCAACACGCAGGAAGGGTTCGAGCCGGTCCGGCACGAACGGTTCCGGCGGCTGGTGCGCGCGTCGTTCGCCCATCGCCGCAAGACGCTGGTGAATTCCCTGCGTGATGAAGGCTATCCTTCCGAGCAGATTGCGCGGGCCACTGCGGAAGCCGGCGTGCCGCCGCAAGCCCGGGCCGAGATGCTCACGCTCGACGACTACCGCACACTTGCGCGCGCGTTCGATCGCGATCCGGTCTGACTCCGGTCCCTGTGAGCGTGAGTAGGCGCGGCTTCATCGGCTTGCGCAACATTCCCCGTTTGTTTGAAAAGGCGTTTTCCCTGTGCTACGATCCGCCGCATGGGTGTATCCACCACGGCAAAGCGCGGTGACGCCCGCTCAGCCCCTTCCCGTTCCTCTCATGTGAAGCGCGAAGTGATCGGGGTTCTCCTGATCGCAGCCGGTCTCCTGATCCTGCTCAGTCTGGTGTCGTTCGTTCCCGGCGACGCCAAATCGATTGCGGCATCCGGAGCAGCCGGCAATCAGCCCAAAAACATGATCGGGTCGGTGGGCGCGCTGTCGGCGGCCGCTTGTTTTTTCATGGTCGGCGGCGCCGCCTACCTCTTTCCCATTCTTCTCGGACTGCTCGGCGCGCGTTGCTTCACGCCGATCCCGCTCACTATGCGAATCAGAAACGCCGGCAGCGGTCTGGCGGCCATGGTGTTCTTGAGTGCCCTGCTGCATTTGGAAGTGACGGCGGTGCCCACGATTTCCAGCGGCTGGGTCAATCGAGGTCTGGCCGGCGGGATTATCGGGCAGGTGTTGGCCGACGGGGTCCGAAGTTACTTTGCCACGACCGGCGCGCATATCGTGATCCTCGCCGGCTTGATGGTGGCGCTCCTGTTTACGGTGCCGCTGTCGCTGACGGCGCTGCTGCAGCGGGTTCCCGACTGGTGGGTGGCCGCGCGCGAGCGGATGGCCGGGCTGGTTCCGGAGTGGCCGACGAAGCAGGAGGAGGCGCAGCCCAAGCGAGTCCGTGAGAAGAAGTCGCGAGCTTCGCGCGAGGTTGAGGAACAGGACTTTGACCGCGAAGTGCAGGTGGTGGCTGAAGCGGTGGAGCAGATTCCCGTTCCCGTCATTCCCCCTAAGATTCAGCCCCCGATGAAGGTCGAAAAACGCGCGGTGTCGGCGGACGAGCCGGCAGCAGCAGTTGCGACCAGTCCCTCCGTATCTGACGGCTATGTCCTGCCTGATCCCCAGGAACTGCTGAGCGATCCCTCCGGCCCGCTTGCCCGTCTCAGCGACGATGAGTTGAAACTGCAATCCGAAATCCTGACCAAGGCGCTGAAGAGTTTTGCGATCGAAGGGCGGGTGACGGAGGTGCGACCGGGTCCGGTCGTGACGATGTACGAGTTCGAGCCCGCGCCGGGGACGAAGGTCGCGCGCATCGTCAACCTTGCCGATGACCTGGCCCTGGCACTCAAAGCCATCAGCTTGCGTATCGTGGCGCCGTTGCCCGGGAAGTCGGTCGTCGGGATTGAAGTGCCGAATCCTCATCGCGAAATGGTGTCCATGAAGGAAGTCGTCACCAGCGACGCCTTTTCGCGCTCACGCTCCAAATTGGGGCTCGCGCTCGGGAAAGATATCTTCGGCGGTGCGGTCTGTGCGGACCTGAGAACGATGCCTCACCTGCTGGTTGCCGGCGCGACCGGAGCCGGCAAGAGCGTGGGGTTGAACACGATGTTGTTGAGCATTCTGTTCAACGCCCGTCCGGACGAAGTAAAACTGCTGCTCATCGATCCGAAAATGCTGGAGTTCCAAAGTTACGATGGCATTCCGCATTTGCTCCGTCCCGTCATTACCGATCCCAAATCGGCGGCGCGCGGGTTGGGGTGGGTGGTCCAGGAAATGGAGCGGCGCTACAAGCTGCTGGCTGATGCGGGGGTGCGCAGCATCGATGCCTACAACCGGCGGATTTCCGAGGTGCAAGGGGCCGTGTCGGATGTCTGGCAATCCGGCAAGCCTGAGCAGGTCGAACTGACGTTTCTGTCCGAAGAGGAGCGTCTCTCCAAGGGAGAAGATGCGGAGCCCGCCGGCGACAATGGGCCGACTGATTCGGTCAAGCCGAGTCCGCCGGAGCCTCTGCCCTACATCATGGTCATGATCGACGAGCTGGCGGACTTGATGATGGTAGCCCCGAAAGATGTGGAGGACAAGATTGCGCGTCTGGCCCAGATGGCGCGCGCTTCCGGGATTCACCTCGTGTTGGCGACCCAAAGGCCATCGGTCGATGTGTTGACCGGCCTCATCAAGGCCAATTTCCCGGCGCGTATCGCGTTTCAAGTCTCGTCCAAGACCGACTCGCGCACGATTCTGGATGCCAACGGCGCCGAGGCGCTGCTTGGTCGCGGCGATATGTTGTATCTCGCCTCGGGGACCGGGAAGCTGATGCGGATTCACGGCTCCTACGTGTCGGACGACGATGTGCGGCGGGTGGTCGAATTTGTGAAGAAACAAGCGTTGCCCTCGTACTGCCGAGAACTCCAATCGCTCAAGATCGAAGAGGCGGAAGAAGAGCAAGCCAAGGACGAAGTCTACGAACAGGCCAAGGATCTGGTATTGTCCACCGGCCAGGCTTCTGCTTCCCTGATTCAACGGCGTCTCCGCGTCGGGTATCCCCGGGCGGCCCGTATGATCGAACAGATGGAAGCGGAAGGTGTGGTCGGAGCAGCAGGCCGGGACGGGCGTCGAGAGGTCCTCGGCCGTCGTGGGCCGGTCGGTGGAGATGAGGCATGATGCGGATATTCTTAATCGTTGCGGTGCTGCTCATGAGTGGAATTCCGGCAGTGGCTCAACCGGTGAAGCCCGATGAGCCGGCGGTGGACCTCCAGTCTCTGCAGGAGGTCCAAGAGGTCGTGAAGAAGATCCAGACCCGCTATGAAAAGACCAAGGACTTGCAGGCCTCGTTCACGCAAAAAACCAGGATCGAAGGATTTTCGACGCCCGTGATTTCGACCGGACATTTCTATATCAAGAAGCCCGGGCGTCTCCGATGGGATTATATCGAACCGGCTACGGAAGAAATTTACGTCAACAAAGACGACGTCAAAATGTATGTGCCGGAGCACAAGCAGGTGCTGGTGGGCAAGCTCACCTATATGGCCGCTTCCCAGGCTCCGCTGCAATTGCTGCAAGGGGTGGCCAAATTGGATGAAGAGTTCGACATCGAACCCACGGCGAACAAGGACCGTGGCGCAGGGGGCATTCTGCTGGTCTCTTTGACTCCGAAGCAGGGACGGGCCGAACCGGAGCGCGCGATTCAGAAGATTGTGATCGAAGTACAGCCGAAGACGTACTTCCTCAAGACGATCGCCCTGCATGAGGTCAGTGGCAATATCGCAACCTTTGAGTTTTCAGAGTTGAAGCCGAACAGCGGACTGAAGGACGACCTATTTGATTTCAAGGCCCCGGCCGATGTAGAAATCGTACGGGCGCCGGTGCTGAGCAGACCCTAGCTCTCGACATCCGTGACGCGTGAATCGTGAAGCGTATCTCGTGAGAGATCGGAGCGTATAGCTCATGGCTTATAGCATATGGCTGAGGATGGTATGAGAAGCTCTGCGCCTCTGATTTCGGACTCCCTGTCGTCGGCTATTGGCCATTCGCTCTGCTTCGCCGACTGCTGCTACCAGCTATGCGCCATACGCTCGTTCTCCGGACGAGATACGAACGACGCTTCACGAAAGGCGAAGGTATGAGCCCAACCTGTACAAGCAGCGTGACCGAGGCGGTGGAGCGGGCGATTGCGGCGCTGGATCTCGACCGGCTTGAGCAGGAATATTGGGATCAGAACGAATTCCTGTATATCCCAGAGTTTTTGCCGCGCGATTTTGTGGAGGCCACCCTGGCTCAGCAAGCCCAGATGCTCAAGTCAGGGTTGAACCGCAATTATATTCCCGGGCATAAGAAGGGCGGCAGTGTCGGCTATTATGCCGTGATGGAGAAAGCGCCGCAGTTCATCGACCTGTATCGCTCGGACGCCTTCCGGGCGATGCTCAATCGGTTGACCAAGGTGAATTTGCTGCTGTGTCCCGACAACGATCCCCATTCCTGTGCGCTCTATTACTACACGGAAGCCGGCGATCACATCGGGTATCACTACGATACGTCCTACTACAAAGGCGCCCGGTACACCATTCTGATGGGCTTACTCGATCAGTCCAAGCAGTGCCGCTTAGTCTGCGATCTTTTCAAAGATGTGCCGGGGAAACAACCGGTGCACCGTGAATTGGCGACTGCGCCAGGCGATCTGGTGATCTTCAATGGCGACAAACTCTGGCATGCCGTCACGCCGCTCGGAGAGCAGGAAGAGCGGATCGTACTGACCATGGAGTATGTGACGAATCCCGACATGGGCGCGTTCAAGCGCCTGTACTCCAACCTGAAAGATTCCTTCGCCTATTTCGGATTGCGCTCGGTATTTAAGCGGGCGTACGCTCCTCGCTCACAATCCTGACATCCTTCGCTGCTGCAAACCTGCCGACCGACTCCTCGCGTGTGTCTTCTCGCAAGGCCGCAATGGAATCACGACATCATCGTGGCGCTTCCTCTTACTGCGCGAGGGCCGGAAACCGTAACCGGAAGGTGGTGCCTCCGCCTTCGGTGCTGTCCACCGTGATGGTTCCGGCATATTTGGTCACGATCTTGTGCACGATGCTGAGTCCGAGTCCCGTCCCTTTGCCGGCTGTTTTGGTGGTGAAGAACGGATCGAAAATCCTCGGGCGGATGGAATCCGGGATGCCCGGACCGGTATCGGCAATGGTCACCTGGATCCATCTGCCGTCCAGACCGGTCGCTAACGTCAAGCAGCCGATCCCCTCCATGGCCTGGATAGCGTTGCTGATCAAGTTGACAAACACCTGATCGACTTCTCCCTTTCGCGCGCGAAGAAACACAGGGGCTTCGAACTGTGTGGCGATCTCCACGTGGCCGAAATGAGGCCCTCGCCGGACCATCTTGACCGCTTCGAGCAAACGTTCTGCCACATCGATTTCCGTCTCTCCATCCCTGCCGGCCGCGCGGGCATAGCCGGAGAAGTCCCGCACAACGGTGGAGACGTGACGGGCGTAGCCCACAATATCGGCGGCAAACTGTTTTATCGTGTCCGGATCGTCCTCATCCTGGATCAACTCGGCCATGCTGAGGATAGCCTGGGCCGGGTTGTTGATTTCGTGCGCCATACCGGACACCATGGTGCCAAGGCTGGAGAGTTTTTCAGCCTGGATCAGTTCATCCTGGAGTTGTTTGTCGTCGGTGATATCCCACAACAGGATGCCCACTTGGTACTGCGGGGATTCCGGGGTCGAGACCGGAAAAAACCGATAGCGATACAACCGTGCGGCGACTTCGCACTCACGTTCAGAGAGCCGATGAGGCGAGTCTGACGTGTGCGTGCTCCATTCCAGCATCAGCTGTTGGAGCGCGGGCTCGCTGAGGGAAAGACATTCGCACAGCGGACGGCCGATCAGCGATTCGCCGGGAGGCGCAAAATACTGATGGGCCAGCGCATTGGCATACTGAACGTGCCAGTCGCTTCCGCACAGGAAAATGGCGCCGGGCAGACTGGCCAGCAGGCTCTGAGTCATGTGATGCGCCGCACGTAATGCCTGCGCGGCTCCTGTGCGATCGATGAACTGTCCGATCTTCATGCCCGTGTCGGCGAGGATCTGAATCAAGTGGCTGTCGGAGGCCCGCCGCTGTTCGGTATACAACTCAAGCACTCCGTGGATGATGCTGCCGGTCCGGATGGGGACGATGCAGGCCCCGTGAATACCCAGGCGAGAGGCGGTCGGTGCGCGAGTGAACCGGGAATCCGCCAGGACGTCCGATATCCAGAGCGGGAGTTTTGAGGCCCAGGCGATGCCAGGGAAATCCATCCCCGGCGGGAACTCACTGTTGCGACAGACCGAGAGAAATTCATCCCATCGATGTGAGGGACGGATCCAGCCTCCCTGACAAGTCAGCTTGTCTCCCATTGGCCCGCATTGCCACAAGAGCGCCATATCCCACGCACCCATTGTGCCTGCGACGTGGAGAAGTTGCGGGATGGCTTCTTCGACGGTGCCGGCTTGCGCGAGGATATGGCTGACGGAGAGTTGTGCCTGCTGTAGGCCCTCCTGCTGTTTGCGAGCGCTGATGTCCTGGAAGACCACGACTGCGCTGACCGGCCGGTCTCGCTCACGGATGGGACTGGTGACGTATTGGACGGGAAACAGCGAGCCGTCCTTCCTGGCGAAGGTCTCGTTTTGGATGCGGTGAATGGCGCCGTCATGAAGCGCTGCGCGGAGACAGAAAGGGTCTGAGGCGTACAGCGCATTGTCGTTGCCGATTCGATAGAAGAGCGGTGCCAACGGCTTGCCGATCAGTTCTGCCGCGCTCCATCCGAGCATCCGCGCCGCAGTTGCGTTCACGAAGGTGGCGCATCCTTGCGGGTCTAGTCCGAAGATGCCTTCCCCGGCGCTGTCGAGAATCAGCGCGTTCTGATGGCTCAACCTGACGACAGACTCTTCGGCGCGTTTGCGCCGCGCAATATTGCGAATGATGCCGCTGAAAAACATCCCTTCACTCGCACGCCAGGATGCCAGCGAGAGCTCAATCGGGAATTCGTCTCCGGTTTTTGTCAAGCCGACCATTTCGATGGTATGCCCGATGATCGTGGCTGTTCCACCCTGGGCGAGACGTGTGACGCCGGCCGCGTGCGCGGCGCGAAACCGTTCCGGCATCATGATGGTCAGCGGGCGCCCGAGGGCCTCTTCTTTGGTGTGACCGAACATTCGCTCGGCGGCGCCGTTCCACCAGATGATGAGGCCGCTCTGGTCGGCGAGCACCATGGCGTCGGTCGCCGACTCCACCAACGCCCGGAAGCGTTCTTCGCTGGCCTGCAGCGCCTCCTCTACATGCTCGGCCCGGACGGCCAGCCCTTTCACCGAGACGGCCCGGCGAAGGATGGCTTTGAGTTCTTGGGAATTATAGGGCTTGGTCAGATACGCGAAGGCCCCTTTGGCCAGAGAGCCGATCGTGTTTTCAGGCGTGACGTTTCCGGTCAGGATGATGACGGGGAGACTCGCATCTAATTCCATGAGCACTTTCAAGACCGAGAGTCCGTTGAGGTCGGGCAATTGGATGTCGAGGAGCGCTGCGTCGTAGCGCGTCTGTTTGGCTTGTTGAAGGGCGTCGGTTCCGGAGGCGGCGCTGTGTACGAGGTATCCCTCGTGACCTAACATGTCCGTGAGAGATTCCCGGATATCCGGATCGTCATCGACAATGAGAACGGGAGGGCGCATGGTGCGACTGTTCCGGATTGTGAGAAGTCTTCACGATTTGCTGTGAGCGCAATACCTATGCCGCCGGTGCGCCGATGAAGCGTGAGCCAACAGAGCGGGAACCCATTGATTCTGTGAGGAACAGCGAGAGAGGGAAGCCGTGTGCGCCGTGTGGCGCTGCCTGCGAGTGTTCAAATAAATGCGGGGTTTATCGGATCGGATACAGCCGAGGGGACGCTGTCGCACTACCACATAGCCTGCTACGGCGTCGATGCGGGTGAGTTGTCGAGAGGCAAGGTGAAGTAGAACTGAGTTCCGACACCGAGCCGGCTTTCCACACACATCTGTCCGCCGTGCAGGGCCACCAGACTCTTCGTGATGAAGAGCCCGAGTTGCGCCCCTTGTGAAGAGGGCATGGCTGATTCGACCTTGGAGAACTCATTAAAGACATGGGGTAACTCGTCGGGGGCAATTCCGCAGCCGGTGTCGGCCACCGTAATCTGGGCGTACCTCGCGTCGCAGATGCTGCAGCTCACTGAGACATGTCCTGAAGGTGGAGTGAATTTGATGGCGTTGCCGACCAGATTCCAAAGAATTTGCTCCAGCTTGTCGCGGTCGGCACGCACGGTGATCGGTTGTTCGCAGGACAGGACTTCGAGGACGATGGATTTTTCGGCGGCGAGTGTCTGAAAGCTCTCCACCACATCCCGGACGAACTCATCGATGTGCAGTGATTCGGGCTTGATCTCGATCCGGCCGACATCCAGGCGAGACCAGTCCAGCAGTTGATTGATGATTCGTGTGAGTCGATCCACATTGTGTTTCACCCGCTGGAGATAGTGCTCTTGCCGCTCTGAGAGTTGACCGGTGAGGCCGTCCAGCATGTTCTCGACGAAACCTTTGATGGAGGTCATCGGCGTGCGTAATTCATGCGACGCGACCGACACAAATTTCGAGCGCCGTTGGTCGTGCTCCTGCAGGCGCTCGTTCACCGCTTGCAATTCATGCGTTCGTTCCTGAACGCGTCGTTCGAGATGGTCCGTCAACGTGGCCAGTTCGGTATAGGCGCGCGCATTGTCCACGGCAACCGCCACGTGACTGGCAATGGTGACCAGAAGATCGAGATCTTCCTGGCTGCAGGGATGGGTGCCTCGGTCGGCGCCCAGGTAGCCGAGAATCCGCTGTTGACTCCGAAGAGGCGCGGCGACGAAGGAGGAGATTCCCACCTGACGAAGCCAGGGAAGCACTGCGGGGGAGATGCGATCGGCGACCGGCTCAATGCTCGGAACGAACAGGGGCTTGCCACGTATCAGAAGTTCGGCGGCAAACCCGCCGTCTTCGCACACGGGAATCTCAAGCCGCCGAGCGGCTTCTTCCACTTCCGGGGGCATGCCCAGCATTTGCCCCACCGTCGCGATGCCTCGCTCGCTATCCCATAAAAACAGGACCATCCGGGCGAATCCCAAATTTTCACTGAGCAGCTGCAATACAATTGAGAGGAGCCGGTCAAGGTCGAGCGTGGAGGTGATGGCTGTGCTGGACTGATTCAAGGTGGTCAGTTGCGTGACATGTCGCCGGATGGTTTCAAGGTTGGCGGAGATGGCCTGATTGCGTTCTTGAAGAGATTTGGTCATCAAATTGAACAGCGCCGTCAGTTGGCCGACTTCGTCCTGGGTCGTCGGAACGACAAAGGTGGAAAGATCGCCCTCGCTGACTTTGCGTGCGCCTGCGGCGAGATGGCGCAAGGGAGTGATGATCCGGCGGGCCAGCAGATTCGTGCAGAGAATGCCGGCCGTGATGATGCCGAGGGTGAGCAGGAGAAAGTTTCGCAGAACTTTCGCCAGTTCTCGTTGCATCGGCACCTCGGTCAAGCCGATTTGGACGACGCCGAAGACCTGAGGGGTGGTCGGTGCGTTCGCCGCTTTGCGTGTTTCTTCCTCCTGGAGCGCCAGCGCTTCCAGGCGGGATTCCGAGCGCTTCATCACCGGGATGGCAAAATCGTAGAACGTCTCTTCGTGAATGCCCGATGTCGAAATTGGAAGGGTCGAGTCCTTCTCCCGCAGAGGGATTGTGTTCGCACCGCTGAGCCTGAGGCGCGTGATGGTCGGCTCCGTGCCTGAATGCTTGATCACCGCGTCCGCAATGTCAGGACGCGGATAAAAAGGTCGTTCTGCCGATCGGACGGTCCCGAGCGGGCTGTCGAGTTTGCCTTTGCTCTTTGCGGCGAGGATCTGGCCGTCTGCGCCGGTGATCAGCGCATAGACCACCTCGTCGACTCCCATGACACCGTCGATGAACTGCTCCAGGATGACTCGTTCCTGGATGATGATGCCGTATCGTACGTTGTGGGCGAGATTCTTGACCAGAATAGTTCCGAGATCTTGCACTCGTTCGGTCATGGCGATGCGTTTACTGTGAATGAAGTACCAACTCATTCCCGAGCAGGTCAGAATAATGATCAAGCTGAAAAATACGACGAACTTCGTCCTGAGACTGATAAATCGTCCCGGGCCGCTCGGGTACAACGAGGGTGAGGTGAGGTAGTGCGCGGGGCCTTTCACGGTGGGTCCTTTCATCAATAGAGCTCGTCGGCCTTTTCCTCGAGGTCTCTGGGGATCTCGATGTCGAGGAACTTGGCGGTTTTACGATTCAGACTCATTTCGATACGGTCCGGGTGTAAAGGTTTTGCGGGGAGTGAGACGTGACCGTCCAGGATCTTGCGGGTGAGTTGCCCCGCTTGTCGTCCGATATCGCCATAGTTGACCGACAGGCACAGCAGGGCCCCGCTTCGGGCGAACTCGCGGGAAAATCCGACCACCGGCACGCGTTCCTCCAATGCGGTATTCAAGATAAAGCGTAGTGATTCATCGGTCAGTACGGTGGAATCCGGGACGAGCCACAATGCGTCGATCGACGGCAGCAAGGTGCGCAGAGCGCCCGGCACATCCCGCTCGTTGTTGAGCGGGATCGGGACAAGTTCCGTCCCGTTGGATTTGAGCAGTCGCCGCGCGTCTTCGATCAGCGTCGCGGTTTTGGATGGATCGTACAAGGTCCCGACGTGTTTGAGACGAGGCAGTAGGGATTTAATCATGATGAGCTGCCGCTCCATTGGAATTTCCATGAGCACGCCCGTCATGTTCGGGGCGTTAAGCCCGTACTTGGCCGGATCCAGCACCATGGCATAGACCACTGGAATGTCGACGATCTCGAGTTGTGCTGCCTTCGCCGCCTTCAAGCCGACGGCGAACACCAGCGCCGGGTCGGCTGCACGGATCTTGCGGGCCAGTTTCCGTCCTTTCTCCAAATCACCTTGTAAATCATATTCGGCGAGCACGACGTCGTTTGGAAGGGCGGCTTTGAAGCCGCTGATGGCTTGGTTATAGGCGGCGATGTCCGACGACTTGAGAATGACGACGTCCGTGGCCGAGGCCAGCCCTGGACTGAAGAGTAGACAGACGAGGGCGATGACGGTCCAACTCAGGCTCCGTCGAAACCGATCGGCGGAGCCCGTGGTGGAGGGTGATTGTACGAATGGGAACGTCACAGTCTGTATCCTCGTCGATCCAGCCGGCCCCGTGAGCGATTGCCGAATGCCCCCTGTCTACGTGTCCGAGTGCCCCTTTATCGCGTGAACGATACCGAGGACGCGTGTGGCGACCCCGTCGGCGTTGCGATGAATACGGCCGGTCCAGGCCAGCCAATGGATGCTGTGATCGGTCCACACGACGCGATGCCGGATGTTGAGAGTGGCCTGGTCGTGCAAACTGTGTTCGATCTGCATCAGGACCGACCCGCGATCCAGCGCATAAATCAGGCCGATATAAGCGGCATAGGTGCCGGGAAAAGACCCGGGGGTCAGACCGAACAAGACCTCGACGTCGGGTGACCAGTAGAGACGGTCGGACTGCAGATCCCAATCCCAGATGCCGACTTCCGATTCGGTCAGGGCCCTGCGCAACCGTTCTTCGCTGAGGCGTAGGTGCGCTTCTGCCTGCTTGCGCTCCGTGATGCATTGCAGCGAGCCGGCCATGCGGAGCGCATACCCGTGCGCATCCCGATCCAACACTTCGGCCCGCGCGTGAAACCAGCAGTAGTCACCCTGCTTGGTCAGCAACCGGTAGTCGACGTCGTAATGAGAGCTGCCTTTTTCGAGGCAGTCCGTGAGCCGATCGAATACGATTTCGCGATCATCCGGGTGCAGTCGGGAGGCCCAACTGTCGAGGATATCGGGAAATTCTTGCTCGTTGTATCCCAGCATCTCACGCACGCGCGGCGACCACCAGACCGGCGTCATCGGCGAGTACCAGGGCTGGTCGGGAAGCACATGGCCGTCCCAGAATCCATCGTTCGATCCGCGGATGACCGATTCGAGTCGCTCTTCGCTGGCGCGCAGCGATTCCTGAACCTGTCTGTAGTCGGTGATATCACGGGAAATAGCCAGGAGGCGCCGGGTATAGCCCCGCGTGTCGAGCATGGGGGTGACCTGTACGTCCCACCACTTTGCGATTCCGTCGGTGGTGGGGCAGAAGCCGACGAACTTTCCGACCTCGCCGGCTTTGGCCGCTTCCAATGCAGCCAGGGCGGCGTTCCGATCATCCCCCTCCCAAAGATCCACCCAAGGTTTATTGAGGTAGGCATTGAGATCCCTGATATGTAAAATCGTCTGCCCGGCGTCGTTCATGTATTGGAGCCGGCCTTCCAGGTCCAATACTTTGATGCAGTCGGCGCTGCTACGTAAGATTTGATTCTTAAATTCTTCGCTGTCGTGGAGGGCGAGTTCCGCCTCTTTCATGGCGGTGATGTCTTCGCACACGATCAGCACAACCGGAGCCTGTTGGTCGTTCAGCACAGCCTGGGCGGTTTCTCGCACCCAGATGACGCTGCCATCCTTCCGAACCTTGCGAAACTCCCAACCTCTGGGCCGGCCCATTTCGGAGAGGCAGGCGGCAAGGTTCCGGCGTACGTCGTCCTGATCGTCGGGGTGGAAAATGTTCAACACGGACGATCCGAGTAGTTCGGGGACGTCATATCCGAGACGATCGGCGCCGAAGCGGTTGACCGACAGGACGATGCCTGCGGCGTCCACCATGAAATACATGGACGGATTGTCGTCGAACAGGACCCGATACCGACGTTCGCTTTCGATCAGCGCCGCTTCAACCCGTTTGCGCTCCGTCACGTCCTCCGCGAAGCCCGCGATGCGATAGACCGTCCCCGACGCGTCACGAATCGGGAATGCGCGATCCCAGATCCATCGCACCGATCCATCGGGGCGGAGGATGCGATATTCCTCACTGTACGCTCCCGAAATTTGCCGGCTCATGGCCGCGTCCCGGACCCGTAGCCGGTCGTCTGAATGGATGGCGTCCATCCACGAGCCCGGCATCGCGTAGAGGCTTTCGCAGGAACGCCCCCAGACTTCTTCGTACCCGGGACTGATATAGAGCACTCTGGTCTTGGCCGGATCGGTGATCCAGAACACTTCCCGGATGTGCTCCGCCAGCTGGAGGAATCGCTCCTGGCTTTCTTCGACGGCAAGTTCGGCTTCCAGTCGCTCAGTGATGTCACGGAAGACGACCACGGCCCCTGCCACCGTGCCCTTCTCAATGATCGGGGTGCTCACATATTCCACCGGTATACTGGTGCCGTCCTTTCTCCAGAAGACATCGCGCGGCACACGGTGGACTACGCCGTCGTGAAGGGCCGCATAGATCGGGCAGTGATCGGCCGGATAGGCGCTGCCGTCCGGCCGGGAATGGTGGAGCCGTGTGTGCATCGATTGGTCGATGAGTTCGGATGGGTCATATCCGAGCAATTGAGCGGCGGTCTGATTCACGAAGGTGGTCAGGCCGTCGCGATCCAGTCCGTAGATGCCTTCCCCTGCTTGCGTGAGGATGACTTCGTGCAGATGGCGAAGGCGGTCGAGAATCTCTTCTGCCTTGCGCCGTTGAGTAATGTCGCGAATGATGCCGCTGAAAAAGACGGCGACATCGGTTTTCCACATGGCCAACGACAGCTCGATCGGGAACTCGCTGCCGTCCTTGCGCAGGCCCTCCAGCTCGACCAGACGACCGATAAGGCGGGACTGACCGGTGTCCTTCACGCGGGCGAGCCCTCGCTCGTGAGCGACGCGATACCGTTGCGGCATCAACATGGTCAGGGGTTGCCCGCGGACTTCGTCATCGGTATACCCGAACAAGCGGGAGGAGGCTTGATTCCAGGAGAGAATATGACCGTTGTGGTCCGCCAGCACGATGGAGTCGGTGGCGGCCTCGACCAGAGATCGAAATCGTGCTTCGCTTTCGCTCAGCGCATGTTCGGCGTGCTCGGCTTTGGCGGCGAGCGCCTGGATGCCGATCGCCCGGCGCAGGACGGCCCGCAATTCGTCCCGGTTATAGGGTTTGGTGAGGTAGGCGAATGCGCCCTGTGTGAGTGAACCGACGGTACGGTCGGCGCTTGTGTAGGCCGTGAGGATGATGACCGGAAGCTGCGGTTGTTGTTCTTGCAATGTTCGCAGGACCGAGGAGCCGTCTCCGTCCGGCAAGCCCAAATCCAGCAAGACGGCATTGTACTGATGCTCATGCGCTTGCGTGAGCGCTTCTGCGCAGGTGCCGGCGACGTTCACCTGATAGCCGTCGTGGTCGAGTAAGTCTTGTAGCCCGAGGGCGATGTCTGGATCGTCGTCCACGACGAGGATCGAATGGCCGGGTGTAATGGCTGTCATAGCGGCCTCGCTGTCACTCCGGAGTTCTCATGGCCTGAAACCTTGCTCTGAGCATGCCGATGATTCCGTCAAAATCTCACAGTGACCCATCCCATCGACCGACTGCCGATGAGGTCGCCCAACGGATGTTCTTTGTGTTCGTCGTTCAAGGCATTGAAGACGGAGACAGCGACTTCCGCGTCGCGCATGTACCCGGCGGCGGCCTTTTGTTGCCAGAATCGATATCCGACGCGGAGATTGAGCAGGTTGTAACTGTCGACGCGATCCCCCGGCGCGATGACGCCGGTCGTCGGAATAGTCGCCAATGTCGTGAAGGTTTGTGCAATGGGATACGTGGTTGCGCCGACATAGTAGTAACTGATTTCCCCGCTCAGGCCGTTGTCCCATTCGGTCCTCAGACCCGCGCTGACTTTCGATCGCGGGGCACCCCGTTTGACCGTCCCGCTGAACGACTGGCCGATTTCCTCATAGGCATAGTTGGCAAATCCGCTGAGCCAGCGGCTGGCGAGAAATTCAATTCCGGCCTCGCCGCCATAGATGTCCGCAGAGCCCTGGTCGTTGACGAATTCGGAAGCGCCGCCGGAGGTGATTCGGCTGCCGATCAGATCGGAGACATGGTTGAAAAATAGGTCCGCCCGCACCCTCAAGCGGTGTTTCCAATACCAGCCCTGATAGCCGGCCTCATACGAAATGATCTGTTCAGGGGCGAGCCGGGTCGAGCCGCTGATCGGAACCGTCGACGAGATTGAGGGCGGAAACGGCACACCAGTCGGAATGGTCGTGGTCACGCGTTGGTTCTGATGGGATTCGAAGAGGGTCGGGGGCCGGTAGGCAGCCGATCCGGAGAGGTGAAAGGTGTGGCCCTCAACGGGCTGGTAGAGGATGGCCACACGCGGGCTCCAAGTCCCGGTGATTTGTGTGTGGAGATCGTAGCGCAGCCCGGCGACGATCGTCAGCGAAGATGCGGCGCGCCATTCATCCTGGATGAAGAGCCCCAGGCGGTCTTCACGACTGAACCGGTCGATCGTCGTGCTCGACAATGAGTTGTGGCGATACGTGGCGCCATAGAGCAGCCGGTGAGTCGCCCACAGATTGGTTGCATGTTGCACATCGACGTTATAGGTATTCCCGGAGAAGGGATTGGTCGATTGTCCGTTGCGGTCGGTAATGCTCAGGAGATCGACCAATTGAGAGTTGGGAGTAATCGTTGCGTTGTCCGTGTATCCTGACCACCAGGCTCGAATGAGAAAGGCGCCCTGCTCATAGAGGACATTGGCGTAAGCGAGCGATGGCCGGATCGAATTGCTGGTGACTTCCCCGACCTGCCCGTCGTACCGATTGGTGTCGACCAGCCCGCCTGATACCTGCAGTTTGGAAGTCGACGACAAGGCGTACTCGGTTTGTACATTGAACTTATTCGACCGAAACCCCAGAGCATCACGATCCCGCCACTGTTGTGTCTGATCGCGACCGATGGAGAGGCGGTAACCGAACTTCCCGATGGTCCCGGCATGGACCGCGGCGCTGCTGATCGTGCCGAGTTCACCTCCTCCGAATTGCAGGGTCGTGCCTTTCATCTCTTCAGGCGATTTGGTGATGATGTTGATGACCCCGTCGAAAGCATTGAACCCATACATGGCCGAGGCGGGACCCTTGAGGACTTCGATGCGTTTAATTTCAGGTAGGGTGACCGGAATGGATTTCCAGAAGACGGTCCCCTGGACATCGCCGTAGATGGATCGTCCATCCACCATGACGAGCATCTTGTTTGCGAAGGGCTGGTTTCCTCCCCTGGCACTCACATTGAAGTCGCCGCCTGTCATCTGCATGATTTCCAGGCCCGGAACGCGGCGAAGGACAGTCGGCAAATCAATAGCGCCGGATTGCCGGATATCTTCGTCCGTGATCACATACACGTTCGATGGCGCCTGTGAGATCGGTTGCTCATAACGAGATGCAATGCTCACGGTTTCTTCTTCTTTCAAGAGTTCCAGTTCATTGCTGACGGCGGAAGTCATGGACTCGTCGATGACCGGCGGCGGTTCGGCAGCCGCAACGCTGCTGAGGCACAGGAGCAACAGCACTGCCGACAACGAATACCAGGCTGTGTTCAATTCAAAAGACGTCACGTTCAATTTAAAACCTCAAGGTGACCCAACCCATCACGCGGCTCCCGAGCGTATCGCCCAGCGGATGTTCCTTGTGTTTGTCGTTGAGCGCGTTGTAGACGGCCACGGCCAATTCAGCCTTGTCATGCCAGAATCGGTATCCGCCACGCAGGTTCAACAGGGTGTAACTATCGACCGTCGGACTGGTGGGGCTAGGCAGCACCGGTGCGAGCGCGGTAAAAAATTCGATCAAGGGGTAAGTGGCGCTTGCAACGTAATGGACTGCGATTTCTCCGTTGAGGCCGTTGTCCCAGTCGCCGCGGAGGCCCACGTTCGCTTTCCAGTCCGGGCCGCCGCGCCGTGAGACGCCGGTGAAGGTTTGTCCGATCTTCTGGTAGGACACATTCGCAAAGCCGCTGAGCCAGCGAGTGGCGAGGAACTCCAAGCCTGCTTCGGTTCCGTAGATATCCGCCTCGCCGCCGTTGACGAGCGTGCGCGCGGTGCCGACGGTTTGGAAGTTGATCAAGTCGGAGAGGTGATTGAAGAAGAGGTCGAGCCTGGTCCGGAGCCGGTGTTTCATCCACCAGCCCTGGTACCCGGCTTCATAGGAAATGATTTGTTCGGGATTGAGTTTCTGTGACCCAAGCAGCGGAATGGGTGCGAACAGCGGTGGAACGGTCGGCAAGATGCGAAGGTCAAGATTCGATTCGAATAGGGTCGGGGGGCGGTAGGCGACAGATCCGCTGACGCGAAACGTATGCTCCGGCGTCAGGTTGTAGACGAGGGCGACACGCGGACTCCAGGTGCCGTTGATTCTGGTGTGCAGGTCGTAGCGGACTCCGGCCACGAGGGTGAGAGATGGACGTATCTTCCACTCGTCCTGGAGATGGACCCCGAGACGATCTTCTCGCCCTAATTCTGAGACAGCACTGCCGTCGACTGTGTTGTAACGATAATTGACGCCATAACTCAGCCGGTTGGCCGAGCCGAATTCGAGGCTGTGTTGGGCCTCTATGTTATAGGTGTTCGTGGTGAAAGACACATTGGACCCGCCCGTCGCGTTCGTCTGCCGGACAAATTGCGAGAGGAGCGGGTGCGTGGCGGAGTCGACGGGGATGTCGTTGCCCTGCCACCAGCCGCGCACGGAGAAATTGCGGTACTGGTAATGCACGTCCGTATACCCTTGATTGAATTGGGAACGAGGAATCTGGACGTTTGAAACGGGGCCGTCGAAGCGATTGGTATCGATGAACCCTCCGGCAACGCGCAAGGTGGCGTCACCGGAGAAGTTGTACTGCGTCTGCACGTTGAACTTGTTCGACCGGAAGGCGAGTGCGTCATGGTTGCGCCATTGTTGATTCTGGTCATGGCCGATGGAGAGACGGTAGTCAAGTTTGCCCGCTGATCCAGCCTGAACAGCGGAACTGGAGATGGTGCCGAGTTCCCCGCCGCCGAACTGCAACGTCGTGCCCTTCATGTCCTGAGCGGACTTCGTGATGATGTTGATCACCCCGTCGAAGGCATTGAAGCCGTAAACAACAGAGGCGGGTCCTTTCAGTACCTCGATGCGTTTAATCTCCGGAAGGGTGACCGGAAGAGATTTCCAGAACACGAGGCCCTGGCCGTCGATGTAGATCGAGCGACCGTCCACCATCACGAGAATTTTGTTGGCGAAGAGTTGATTGTCGCCTCGCGCGCTGACATTGAAGTCCGCCCCGGTGACCTGCATGACATCCAGCCCGGGTACGCGGCGGAGAATAGTGGGAATGTCGGTCGCGCCCGAGTGCCGAATGTCCTCGTCGGTGATGACGTAGACGTTGGAGGGTGCTTGCGAGATGGGTTGCTCATGACGAGTGGCGATGCTGACGGTTTCTTCCTCTTTGAGTAGTTCGAGCTCTTCGCTGACCGGTGCCGCTGCTGTTGGAGTCGTCGCGGGAGGCGATGCGTCCTGAGCATGAGCGCCGATGGCACAGCAGCAGATCAAGAGTCCACCACATAGTGGAGGGGCAGAGTGTCGTAACCGATACCTGGTCGGTCCTGTCGCCACAGGGTGTCGCTTAGCCGGCGGAGAGGGAGATAGGGGGGAGGAGACGGTGCCGGGGGGGTGCATCAGAGGGCGCATGGCATACCGTGGATCCCGGCCCGGCGGTGTCGGGCATGGTTGGACAGAAGACAAGCACGAGGACCATATGATTAGAAGTACTCTCACGCAAAATGCATGCTTATGGGATTCTCGGTATGCGGAAAGCAGACGCGTGAATTATCGGGGGATTCACGCGATTTCGGCCGTCTACGCAAGGAGCGAGGTTGAGAGAGGAGCTCTCGGATCGAAGCACGTATCTAGTTGGATACAGGCTGTATGTCTTCAGATACAGGCGCCCGATTGGTTTTATTTGCGCGTGGACGACCTGGCTTCAAATCTTGAAGCCGTGGCGAAAAAGGGCGGCCGTTTTGCGACTCCAGATTATTGAGGAGATCTTCAAGCGCTGATGAAATCAGGCCGGCCATAGTGGTACCCGACGTCCAATAGGCGGCATCGCGCATACGTTCCAAGAGCTCGGTCGGCAGGCTGACGGTCATGCGTTGGCGTTTCTGGGATCGCAGATAGATAAATCGATTCATGGTGCCACTCCTTTGCACGCGAACACTGATGTTGAGCGCTTGGCCCGGCGCCTGCGTCATATCGATGCGCGAGTCCGTTGCGCAGGGATGTGGTCAGTGTCATGAAGTTCACCGCTGCGGCGGATGCGGTTCAGGCTGCTGCGGGGCGGTGTCTTTCCATACGGCAACAATCAAGAGAGCTAGCATGCCACTGACTCCGATCAGGAGACCACCCATGACGAGTTCCATGTCAGGCTCCTTTCTGTACTGAATGGGTCTTCCCGGTTACCTCAGGGATGGAAAAGTCCCTGTACACTCCTGGGAATAGCAACAGCCGTGCCGTACGTGCCTGAGAAAAAAGTGTTCGCCGATTCTCCCAAACCTTTTGAGAAATTCTGCATTGGGAGAGCGAGCTGACAAGAACCGTTGTCTTTACGCGGGGGCGCCTCGCGAACAGCGCCTGTATCGGATCTCATTCACCGCGTATCAGATTGGATAACGGGGCTGAAGCAATGCAGGAAGAGGATCTTATGTAGGCAGGTTCACTCCGGACTGTTTCAAGAGGTGATGAAGCATTCGCTCCAACGACTGTTTGTCCCCCTCATATGTTATGAGGTCGAGCAGACAGGCGATGGCGTCGTACCAGAGGCCGGATTCGGAATAACGATAGATCGCGTCACGATCGCAAGAGGTCCAGGTGCATGGCATGCCCAGCGAGCAGGCTTCACTATAGGGGATCCGTTCGATGGTTCCGCCTGCGACAATGTCCCGCGAAGGTTCATCAGGGTCCACGACCAAAGTGATGAACCATCGGTAGGATTCCTGCTCCTTGAGTTCAATTCCATATTCCCGAGGCCTGGTACAGTGGATGCCTGCATGAAGAGGTGAGGGGAGCGCGCGTTCAAGAATAGGCCGAATTCCGCGGGAGTCCACCACTGTAACGGTCATGGCGTGAGTGGTAGGCAGAGACAGGTACCAACAGAGTGACGGATCGCCTTTGATCGTAAAGGCGACATGATCCGGGACCAAGGCGATCAGCAGGGGAGCTCCCGACTCGGCACCCCTGCTCTGCCCGCCGATGCGCGCCCGCGGCGCATGGTTCTTGCGCGGTTTATACAGGGGCATAGGCGAGTCAGGAGCCGTGACGAGGTCGGCCGCGCGACCGTCCGGAAGTGTTGACGAAAGCCCGACGGCGCTGTGCCAGGACACCGGCCACGCCATAGCCACGACAACCAACAGGGTGAGTCTGAGGTAGAGCATTCTGTGCCGATTAGTAGTTGAACGGACTCGCGCAGCTTGTCAGCGCTGGCCGGCATGGGTTTGCGCAAGATCCCATTCGGCCACGCCATGCAAGCCGACTTGCTTGAGTAAGGCCGCCCGCTGTTTTCGAAGACCCGTATCTCCCGGATCGGAGGTAATGAGATCGCACAAGCAGGCCATGGCATCGTACCAGAAACCCGTTGCGGCACTCGTCCTCACCGCCTCCTGAGTGCAGGTGGTCGTGGCGCCCAACACCATACACTCGCTGAACTCACAGCGCTCGATCATTCCGCCGGTCACGATATCGCGTGAGGGAGAGTTCTCGTCTTTGATCACGGAGATATACCACCGGTATTGGATGTGTGCCTGAAGCGTGAAGCCGAGGTCCT
>ERZ795061.1714-NODE-1714-length-21039-cov-6.445435_pt1 | contig 21039 bp, 22 predicted proteins | sample MGYA00375145_ERZ795061 | MGnify/ENA primary metagenome ERZ795061 (study PRJEB30190, sample SAMN05720144) | anaerobic digester metagenome | isolation source: active sludge of municipal wastewater-treating anaerobic digesters | place: USA | collected 2014-12-22 ... | reverse complement strand
CTATTGGGAAGGTTCCGGTTTGTGTGGGTGTACCACTCAATACACCGGCAGTTGAAAGGGCAATACCCAAAGGCAGGGTACTGGCGGTTGTAAAGGTCGCACCGCCGAGAGAGCCCGTTTCAGTAAAGGTTTCGCTGAACGGAGTTCCTGCAGTTCCGGATGCATTGGCAGGATTTGATACGGTGATTGTTTGACAGGAGATCACTAAGGTATAAGTAGCTCCATCTCCGGCGCAACCATTGACATCTGTCGCGGTAACAACAATCGGGAATGAACCGGATTGTGTAGGCGTACCACTTAATACACCGCCAGATGAAAGGGTAATTCCGGTTGGTAATGGACTAACCGTAGTAAAAGTATAAGCCGGGGCACCGCCAGATGCTGTAAAGGTCTGGCTGAATGCTGTTCCTACTGTGCCGGTTGTTGTTCCTGGGTTTGTAACCGTAATGGTTGGACAAGCTGTACCCAGGTAGTTACAACCTGTTGGCAATACAAAGGAAGGAGGTGTATTATCATCAGTGATCCAGTTGGCCTGATTATTCAACAAGGCGCGAAGTGCAGTTACGGGACCTGAAACGGCTGCTGCTGCACAGTTGCCATAACGGGCATTATTAAATTCTGAAGCCGGGACTCCTTGTGTACCAATCCAGATACAGTTGACACCGGTTGTTAAACCGGTGGGCAGTGCACTGCTGCTGGGCGTATTGGCTGTACCATCCCAGGCTGCGGCTGTTGTATTAACAGGATCGCCGCCTCCGATGGTGAATACATTCATATGAATGGCACTGATAAATATGGGCGATCCGGAAGGACCCTGATAAGCCAGGATCTGATCACCACTGGTATTCAGGTTCAGCCCGGTACCTGTAACAGAACCGGCATTACCACCTCCGGATTTTGTTGCAGTTAAGTCGGTAATCCTGATCTCGGTACCTGCAATCAAACCACCGGCAGGTGCAGTCCAGGTCAATGTTTCTTCTCCGGATTGCAAAACATTCGTGCTCAGCCATCCATTATTCGTAAAATTGATAGTCGTACCGGCTCCAACACTTCTCAGCAATACAAAGGAGAAATTATCTTCCGGAACAGTTGGATAACTGGATGCATAACTGGTGAATGCGATATCACCGGCAACCAGTGTAGTGGCAGCAGGCGGAAGTGGTGTTACCACCCAGGAAGCCAGTCCTACATAACTACCCTGACAACCTGAAGAACAACCTGCTCTGCGGCCCTCAATTACAACTGTTCCACCAGTTGCGGCAAGACCGGTTGTGTTGATATTTGCACCTGGGGTATAAGGTAAATAAGTAGCCCCGCCATCGATGCTGTATCTGAAATCATCAGCACATCCCGTTCCACCACTTCCTGCATTAAAGGTGGCGCTGACCGGTGTACCATCCGCTACAATAACGGTAGCTGGTGTTTTTGCTAATAATGAAGGAGCAACCGGTAAGGCTGTTATAGTTAATGTTGCAGAATTGGAATTCGTAGATCCTGATCCGTTTGAAGCAATACAGCGATACAAATACCCATTGAGACTAAACGGAGCTGCTGTTATATTTAATGTGGCAGTTAAGGCGCCACTGTATGTAGCGTTATCAGTAACATTGACAAATCCACCACCATTATCCACCTGCCACTGGTAACCGGTAGCGCCGGTTGCAGTGATACCGAAACTGGTATTGGTACCCTCGCAGATGGCGCTGTTGGCAGGCTGACCTGTTATACCAGGGGCCGATAACACACCCATATAGTTACAACCCGTGGGTATTGTAAACCCGGGCGTAGTGTTTGAAATCGTCCAGTTCGCTGCTGTGTTAATGGCAGCACGGGCCAGGGGCGCGGTGCTAACATCCGGTCCGCAATTGAAACGACCATTGTCCCACTCTGTAGCAAAAGGTGATACGGCGTTGATTGTACCGATCCAGAGTGAACTGGTTCCGGCAGTTAAAGAAACTGGTTTACTACTATTACTTCCGGTGATTTGAAGAGCAGGGATCACACCATCCCATGCTGCATCAGTTGTATTATTGGGGTCGCCGTTGGCTGCCGCCTGTGTGTTCATGTGAATTCCGGCAATAAATGTAGGAGAAGCAAAACTGCCCTGATAGGCCAAAATCTGATCACCACCACTACTCAGGTTAAGATTGCCGGCTGCAAAGCCAGCCCCTACACTATAAACAACAGTTCCGGCAGAACCCCCACCAATCACAGTGGCGCTGGCCCCGGAGATTTGGATTTCTGTTCCTGCAGGATAAGCCGAACCAGCTGTATATACCAGTTCAGACTCCAGGGTTGCTGCTGAATTAAAAGCATTCAGGTCGGTCCTCCAGCCGTAGTCGGTAAACCGGATCACGGTATTGGCCTGAATAGCAGTTAACACTACAAAAGTAAACCGGTCAGGATTCGCTCCGTCCGCTGCGATATACCCGGTGAATGCGACTTCTCCGGCTGCAAGCGTGGTTTGTGCTTTAGTACTGTTGGAAAAAATGATTAAAGAAAGGAGGGCAAAACAAAGTTTTGCAAGGGTTGCCTTAAGGAAAGTCATAAGTGGTTGGTTTTGGGCCGCTATAAATATAAGTCGATTTCTCTATTTACCTATATTAATGTAAAAGAAACTGCTGTATTTCATCAAACAACTCGTTTCCAGTAGTCTAATGAATTATAGTTAATTGAAAATTATAAGAGGAAATCCATATGTTTTGTATTAAAAAATGTAGAGCCCTTACTTTTTTATTTCAGTTTTTTGAAAAATTTGTTGAATACCAATTTCTGCTTTTGTAGAGTTTTAGTTTAATCCTGAAAGCTCATTCCCTGCTCAATTCCGAACTGTGAAAGGCGGTGACCGGAAAAAAAACCTTCCTGCAGGTACACAATTGTCAATTTGAGTTTTTTCTGATCTGCCGTTTTCACCTGCAGTCCGTTCTCCCGATCACAGGTGATGATGGTTCCGGGTGCCAGATCATCTGCGGCTTCTCCGGCCATTTCAGCCTCGGCTATTCCTATCAGCCAGTTATTGACCATAGCTCCGGCTCCCTTGTTCCAGGGATTGCAGGCATTTACCAGTCTGATGATGGCAGACGCCGTCATATTCCAGCGGATCGTTATTTCTTTGGCCGTTGGCATTTCAAAATACCTGGCTTTTGATTCATCCTGAGGCCTGGAAGGAACCATGGTACCGAAGGAAAGAATCTTCAGCAAATTTGCCGCAGGACGGGCCGCGATAAAACCCAGTTTAGCCTGTAGTGAACCATAAGTATCCTCTTCAGCAATTTCGATTCGCTCCTGCATAATGATTTCCCCGGTATCGATCCCTCCGTCTACCTTATGTACCGTTACTCCCGCCTCTTTATCATTATTCAGCATATGCCAAAGAATAGGTTGGGGACCCCGGCATTCCGGCAACAGGCCAAAATGAAAATTGATAAACCCCTTTTCGGGTATGCTCCAGATTTCTTCCGGGATAATAAAAGGAAAGGTCATCATCAACCCCACATTAATACCATATTCGGAGATGGCCGCTGTCAGCCTTGCTTTGTAATCAGCTTTGGTTACGATCAGGAGTGGAACCGGATGATTTTCGGTCATGCTGCGGATCAGTTGCTGCATTTCCTTGTTTCTTTTGGTGACCACGATCGCCCCGACCTTTCCATAAAACAAAAACTCCCGGATAGCCGGTATGGCAATTGGGTTATTGCAGAGTATCAGGGACTTTACTTCGGTACTCATATAATATTATATACAGAGGAAGGTATTTCTCCAGCCCGAATTCGTATCCGGTGGAAACTTTTCTGCTGTAAATGCAGTCCACTCTTCTTCTATTCCTTTGAATTGCTCCGCTTTCTTAGTAGCCCCGTTTGCGGACCAGCTGATCAGATGACAGGGACCATAAGTATAGAAGGAGGAAGGATCCAGTTTCATCCAGCCCCGCGGACTATCATAAATTGTATTAGCCAGTGCTGGTACTATCGCGGCAGCATTGGTTTCACCTGTACTGATTCGCTGATGTATTTCCTTTAACAGCAATCCGGTATCCCAGCCAAGTAATCCAAACAGGTTGGCTGCTTTATTAGCTGCCATTGAAAACACTTCTTTATAAATGATGTTGGCCGGGTTCTCCAATTCCGGAGTCCAGCTGGTATATCCTTTGATGGCAGGACCGATTAAATTACCGGCAGAAACCCTGGCCTGATAAGCCTCGAGCAACATTGGAGCAGCATAAAGATGCAGGTTGAATTGTTTCTGTAATGGAGTAACCGCTTCACAAAACCAATCCGCCATATCAGCGGTAAACAAACAAAGCAGCGACCGTACCTCTGCATTTTCCGATAAAAAATCTTTCAGCGGTTCAAGCGTCAATTCTTCGTTTTTGATATGTGTAACATGAGTATACATCGTTTCCCCGCCATTTTGCTGGAAACCATTCATGATGGCATACACCTGGCGGTAACCCGCATCGTAATAAGAAAGCGCAAAAGCGCCCTTTTTATTTTCATTTTCGATGGCAGCCAGTTTACCGGTAAGCCGGGCCTGGAGACTAAGATTCAGCGAGTGGACGATGGTGGTTGGGGCCGATGACCAGCTATCCGGGATACCGGCACCCATATTCACGATCAGGAGTAATTTGTTGAAAGAGGTAAATAAGGGTTCCAGCAGTTCTTTAATATTTAAATCGGCCTCCACTATTACCAGGTCTGCATCTTCCTGCAGCAGCATCCTTTCGGCCTTGGTATAAATTTCCGCTTCTTCAATTCCAAAGCCAATATTATCTGTTTTAAATATAAACTCGTCCTGAATTCCATGCTGTTTAAGACAGGATTTAATACCATTTAATATGTCCAGACCTATTGCCGGGAAAAGAGTAGACCGGGGAAGAAGTATACCTGCTCGAACCATAAAAATTGGAAAATATGACTGCTGTAATTAAATAATAAAGTTAATCCCTCTAACTCACAAAGGAGAAGAGGGATTGATACGTTGACTGAAATATTTTGCGCTCTTTAATCTCTGGAAGGGAAAATACCTTCTACACAAATGATATAGTTCATTCCAAGATAGGGAGGCATATTATTGAAAGGTGCGTTTGATCCGTTAATACCTACTACCAGACTGCTTTGAAATGGTGCCATCGTGGCAGGCTCGTTGGTAAAACTGGTAAAAATATTGTCTCCTGCTAACCGACGTCCGGTGGGATCATCAGTCTGACCATCTGTACCAGCATTGGCGACCATTGAAACGGTTCCGCTAAGCGTGTGATTATGAATAGGCAGGTTAGTAACTATAAGCGTGGTAGTTGGTGTACCGGCCATTTCTCCCAATTGGTAAAGCGGGAGACCAGGGCCCTGTGCATTTTGTGCCCCCACGGCAATCCTGCCTCTGAAATCGGGCATACCAAAAGTAGTTTGCCCATTTCCACCATAGGTTGTCCCTACTAAGGCAAATACAGCGGTCCATTGCGCAATAGACAATAACTGTCCATTGCATAATTGCCAGCCCCGCGGTGCAAAATTACCCGCAAACATTCTAACTTCTGCTAAGGTTCCTTCCATAAAATTAGTTGGTTGATATGGTTAGTCCCTTGACGGGAAAATGCCAAACATGCAAATAACATAATTCATACCCAGATATGGCGGCATGATGCTGAATGGCTGACTACCCCCACTCGCGCCAATTGCCAGGTTGGATTGCAATGGTGCCATTGCTGCAGGCTCATTCGTAAAACTGGTATAAACATTAGCACCTCCTAACCGACGACCAGTGGGGTCGTCTGTCAGACCATCTGTACCACCGTTTGCTACCATAGATACAGCGCCCGTAATGGGGTGGTTGTGTGCAGGCATATTTGTCGTCAGCAAAGTAACAGTGGGTGTTCCCGCCATCTGACCGAGTACTATGTTAGACAAACCGGGTCCCTGTCCCGTACCAACGGCCACTCTTCCTCTGAAATCGGGGAGCGCAAATGTGGTTTGTCCGTTACCGCCATAAGTGGTTCCCAAAATGGAAAACAATGCGGTGTTGGTGGCAATACTAATCAGCTGGTTGTTGCAATAAGCCCAGGTTCTGGGGGCAAAAGTTCCAGCAAACATCCTGATTTCGCCGATGGTTCCTTCCATGAGTTAATGATTTGATTCGGTTGAATTGGTTTCGAATTCTAAATGTAAGAATTTTATATTAACACAGAAATTAAAAATGTTTTCAATTTATAAATTGCTTGTTTGAATGATTCAAAAAACGTAGTTTGCTAAAAATTCCGGGTCCGCCCGCTCAACCAAAACCAGCAACATGAAATCAAGAAGAGTTTTTTTAGCGAATACTTCTATGGCAGCTACGGCCCTGGTTTTCTCCAATCCTTTTAAGGGTTTTTCTGCCAGCAGTTTGTTGAGTGAGCCCGGATCTGCACACAAAATCGTTTTTCTGCATAGTGGCAGTAACCCTCAGTTTGCGGACTATGCCGTTGAAAAAATGGCGCTGTTAACCAGAAAGCATTCTGCTGCTATTCAGGTTCCACAGACAGAAGAGCATTTTAATGATCAGGAATACAGTATTATCAAAAAGGGCAATATCAAAACCGGATTGATTCGTGTAACCGATAAAAGTTCTGTCGCCGGTATCAATCAACTGGCCAAGGAATTAAAAAAAGACCATCAATGCCAGCTGGTTGTTTGTCTTTCTTCACTTGGCTTTAAACAAAAAAGCGGTACCGATGATTTGAAACTGGCCGAAAAATCAGCAGATATAGATATTATCATCGGTAATCACCCCAGCAATCATAGCCCCAACCCCATTATTGCCCGCAATACTCATCGTGGAGAAGTGATCATCCACCATGCCGCCAATAACGGATTCGGGCTGGGCTCTATTGAAATTGCTTTTGATAAGAATACTGCGGCTAAAAGCACGGTGGCTATCAATAATCACCTGAGCCGACTTCCCGAAAACGCCTGATTAGCTTCCCTTGAATGAATAAACCTGTTTATGTCCTTGGCACCGGGTTGAGCCATGATGGCTCTGCTTGCCTGCTGAAAGATGGTGTTATTCATGTGGCTATTGAAAAAGAAAGGATCAGCCGCATCAAACATGATGGCGGCAATGATTCACTGGCCGTTCAGTATTGCCTGGATGCCGCGGGTATTACCCTTAACGATCTTTCACTGGTTGTACAATGTGCCAATTTTGAAAAAGATGAGATCCGGCCCGACAGATATAAAGGCCCCCGGCTTTTCAGCAGCTCCAATTCATTTCCTATTGTAACCATTTCTCACCACCTCGCCCATGCCTGGAGTGCCGTAGGCACCTGCCCCTTTGACCAATGCAATGTGCTGGTGATTGATGGATGTGGCAGTTTTTACCAGCAGTGTGATGATCTTGAAAGTGCCATCATCCCCCCGCATGTGAATAGTGAACCCGGTTTGTATGGAGAGAAGGATAGTTTTTATTTTTTTGATGGTAAAGACCTCCAACCACTCTACAAAGATTTCTCTATCATAAATTACCGGCAGCAGGCCGGACAGGTTTATCTCCCCACTTCCAATCATTCAATCGGTGGATTGTACAGCATGGCCAGTCAGTATTGTTTCGGCGATTTTGATGATGCCGGAAAACTGATGGGATTGGCCCCTTATGGACAAAAAGCAGTGTACCAGGAAGAATTGCTTTTACTTAAAGATGGTCATGTGTGGGTGGATGAAGCAGTGATGCACCGCTATTTCACCAATCCCGCTGATCCGGTAACCAGGCCTTTTCATGAGCACTTTCAATATTATGCAGACATTGCCCGATGGGTTCAGGATGAAGCAGAAAGAGCCTTGCATTATATTTTCAATCACCGACACGAGTTACACCCCTTTCCCAAACTTTGTTATGCCGGTGGGGTGGCACTTAATGCAGTAGCCAATTCAAAAATTTTCCGGCAAACCGGTTTTGAACAATTTTATATTGAACCTGCTGCCGGTGATAATGGCCTGGCGCTGGGTTGTGCATTCTTTGGCTGGATCAGTTATCTGAAACAGGAAAGAAAAATACATGATGGTAATACCTGCTTTGGTATTACATATGGCTCCGATTCTATTGAACAAACGCTCGAGTCATTCAAAGAAAACCTGCATTACCAGGAAGAAGAGAATATTTATGCTGCCACTGCTGATTTATTGTTGCAGGGTAAAACGGTGGGCTGGTTCCAGGAAGGATGCGAATTCGGTCCCCGGGCACTGGGCAGAAGAAGTATTCTGGCTGATCCAAGGAACAAAGACATTCAAAACCATATCAATTCACGCATCAAATTCCGCGAAGATTTCAGACCCTTTGCTCCTGCTGTGTTAGAGGAGGATAAAGATCTTTATTTTCAATACGGACTATCCAGCCCTTATATGATCCTGGTAGATCAGATAAAAGACGAGTGGAAAGAGATCATGCCGGGAATTGTACATGTGGATGGCAGTTGCCGTGTTCAAACAGTGGCTGATAAAAAAGAACCTTTTTACCAATTACTAGAGGAGTGGAAACGGCAATCAGGCATTTCAGTATTACTCAATACATCCTTCAATAAAAAAGGAATGCCGATTGTTGAAACACCCGGGGAAGCTATCAGCTTTTTTTTACATTGCAGTCTGGATGTACTGGTAATCGGTAACCTTATTATTACCAAATCATGATTAAATATCTGCAGCTTCCTTTTTCGTTTGACCCTGCCCGCCTGCAGCGGGATACCCTCCAAATTGGTGAGGAGTACTGGAAGCTGCATTTTCAGGTAAAGCATTACAGCGGGGAATGGAGTGCCATTCCTTTACGCAGTATTGGCGGTGCAGTAGATAACGGTTTTATTTCTCCTGAAGAAAACGACTGTTATGATAATACCTCCCTGCTTCTGTCTTCAGCTTACCTGCAGGAAGTATTGCATCATTTTCAATGTCCCTTATTATCAGTACGGTTGCTCAAACTCGCTGCCGGTGCAAAAGTGCATGAGCATAAAGATCGTGATCTTTGTTTTGAAGAAGGGCTGGTCCGTTTTCATATTCCTGTTTTTACCAACTCCGATGTTGATTTCTATCTGGGAGGAGAAAAAATGATATTGAAAGAAGGTTCCTGCTGGTACATGAATTTTAACCTGCCCCATTCACTCCACAATAAAAGTAATCAGGATCGCATCCACCTGGTCGTGGATGCCCGTGTTAACCAATGGGTGCAGGATCTGTTTCTCGATACCCCCGACACTCATAAAAAAATAATCGCTGATCAGCCGAAACATAGCCGAAAAGAACAGTTGCTGATTATTGAACAGCTGCGTTCCATGAATACAGATACATCAAAGCAACTGGCGGATGAGATGGAAAAAAATCTTCCTCCTGAATAATGCTCTAAACAGAACGGCTTACACATCCGCCCACATCCTGAACAAATTGGAATAGGTCTGTAATAATTGCATCGCCTCCGGAGAATGAGGATCTTTTTGAGAAAGCAAAGCATGGACCTGGTTCAGTTCAAACAACAATTGTCTTTGTTCCGGCGACTGAATATTACTTTGTATCCAGGTAACGGCTGCCAGTCTTTCACCACTGCGGATTTCATTCACACAATGCAGAAATTGACAGGGATATAATATAGCGTCGCCCTTGGCCGGTTTGATGGCCACGGGTCCTGATGCGGTTTGAATCATCAGTTCCCCACCTTCATAACTACCGGGGTCACTCAGAAAAATGGTCATGGCAAGATCTGTCCGGATCGGAGGGTCGCCCATGATCGGACTGTCCACATGCCAGCCATAAAATTTTCCGACTGTGTATTTGCTGATGATAAACGGATGAGTCTTTTTCGGTTGGGCCACTGCATTAAAATACGGACTGCTGCCGATTGCGTTTTCAACCATACCGCGGGCCTGCGAAAGGTATTCTTTACCGCCTGCTTCAGCCTGCAGGTTGTTCTTAACTTCTTTGGCGGCCATACTGGCAGTGGCACGTCCGTCTGAAAAATCAAGTTGGGCAATCAGGCGATCCAGTTCCTCCAGTTCTGCTGGTTTGAGAATGCCTGGTATATGGTGAAATTGCTGACTCATTGTTTTATTTTAATCTCTGGCCCATTTTAACATCTGCGGATAAAGGGGAAGTTCGGGTTGTTCGGGATTCGGTTTCTCTACTGCCATTCCGGTCCATTGCAGCATCGGTACTCCGAAATATCTTCCTTCCTTGAAATTTTGGGCGATATCACTGCCTCCTTTCTGGTATCCTTCATCATGAAAAACAAAACCCGCGTCAATACCGAGGTGTACACAGGCCGCATAGCTCCAGGCAATAGCCATCATTTCTTCTGCTTCGCGCATGGGCCGCTTACAAATGGATACTTCATCCAGATCAGCCCTTTCCGATAAAGGAACAACGGCGATATGACCGGCTTCATGTAATATATCACCAGGGTATTTTAGTTTTTCGGGATCAACGATGATCTCCCCAGCTTTAATACTGATACCGGGAAGAAAACTTTTCTCCGGAATCTCCCTGAACAAAACAGAAATACCGATTGATTGGATAAAATCAACCGCTTTTTGAAAAAAAGCAGTCTGTTCTGAAATAATAATGGCTGTTTCCGCTGACATTTTTTGTATTGGCTGGTTTGTAAATGTAAAAGATTTTCTGATGCCGCATAATCTTAGTGCTTATTTTCACAACCATGTTGACTGATTCAAATCTGACTGAATTTGAAATAAACGGTTACTTCCGTTTATCCAATGTTCTTCCTGCTGATCTGCTGTCAAGGCTCCGGGATTTATTTGATGAGCTGATGGATATTTCGGTACCAAGGGAGGGCCGGTTTGTGTATGAATATAAGGGCAAACAATTTGTCACCAATTTGGATCATATCTGCGGATCCGGTAACCTGGCCTGTCTGGAATTACTGGGCTTTCCACCCGTACTGGAGCTTGCCCGACAGATCTGTGGCGATGATTTTTTCCTGATTCAGGAATTTGCCGTTATTAAAAACCAGGGCGATGATTTACCGGTGCTCTGGCACCAGGATATGGTTCACCAGCGAAAAGGCCGTTGCTTCACCATGGGCATTTATTTGGATGATGTGGATGCCGGGGATGGTGCATTAAAAGTGGTGCCAGCCAGTCATCTGGATAGCCGGCCCATCTGTGAGCTCAGCCGCCTCGATGCAATAGAAGTACCCATGCAGGCCGGAGATCTGCTGATTCATGATATGATGCTGGCACATTATTCAGAACCATTGCGAAAAAGGGAGTTGCGCCGGGTGATTTATTTTGAATTTCTTTCGGCGGCTCATGTTGCCAAAGAAAATATTTATTCCCCGGAGCTGGTGGAAAGAAGGACAAGACTGCACCATCTCGCAATCAGGTATTATAATGAAGTACACCCGGGAGCAGCTGGCTTTAGTGGACAATTATCCACTCTTTTTCCCGATGACAACTCAAAACCGGTATCAGAGATTCTCCATGAAATTTATGCATTGCCCATCAATGCCCGTCCTTCAGCCTATTGTATAGAACAACAAAATGTATTTTCTTCTTTTGAGTAAACTTATTCCTTACTCATTTCAAAGTAAGGCTCGCTGGATATCCTGTACCTGAATCGCCAGGTACTCAACGGGTGACATTCCTGCAAAAAACTATTGAGCAGTACCGGAATCGTTAAACCCGATTCATTATGTTTCAGCTGATGTGCTCTGAATATCCTGATACTGGTCTCCAGAACAATTTTATGCTGATTGTCCAGCAGGTCATCCGGCAATTGAACCAGCACTCCTTCAAGAATACGTTTTAACGCATCCTGAGCAACTAAAGACTGATCAAAGAGTTCCCTGTCCAACCGTATCAGACTGGCCAGACTTTTTTTCTCTGATAATTCTTTGTTTTTATTCCTGCTGATACAGAGACCCACTGCTATACTTTCCGGTATCAGTATTGGGTCTTTTTTGCACTGTGGTAATAAATGAGCACAGATTGTAAACTGTGGCTCTTTTAATAATCCAGCTTTCATAGTTTCTGTCAAAAGAATATCGGGCTGATATTGTTCTGGTATCTTGTATTGTGTGGCATCCGCCGTTTCGATTGCTTTCACATAAGGCTGAAGTGCCAGGTCTTCAACTATCCTTTGAACACAAGCCGTGCTAATCGGGTTGATATCCACCAGTACCATCTGTAGCTGATCGGGAGTAAATACTGTTGTAAGTGGAATCAGCAGAGAGGCAAAAGGGCCTGTACCGGCATAAAAAACCAAAACCGGATCCCTGGGATATTGTTGTCTTCTGCTCAGTATAGCATCCTGTATACCCATCATAAAATTTCGGGTACGCATCATGTCAGTAATACAACTCATCGCAGCATAAGGACTAACGGCCAGGCCGGCTGCTGTTGAACAATGTTCCTGGTTTTGTTTGTCTTCCGGATCGAAACCGGTGATGCCGCAAAAAAAATTCAACAAGGCTGCGCAGGCATTTCTGATGTTTACATAATTGAGATCAGGGTTCAACAACTCACGCGTAATCTCATATAATTGCTCATTCCGGGGGCCAGCGTTTATGCTCACTCGTTGTATTTGATTGCAATATAGTTGCTGCATTAACAGTTATGAAAAAGGAAGATGAAAAAAATTTCATTACTTTAATGCTATGTACCTGCCAATGATTCGTTTTTTACTTTTTGGCTTATGCCTGACAGCTTTTGTGGCCGAATCGCAGACTGTGTATAGCACGGGAGATTTAAAAAACGGAAAATTCAAATCCGACAGCAGTTATGTATACACCCTCCCTTTTGAGCACCGCAAAAAAGTATTCCTGATTCAGGGGTATGAAAGTATGTTCAGTCATAAAGGAGAAAAAGCGCTTGATTTTAAAGTAAAAACAGGAACAAGGGTTTGTGCCGCGCGTGGTGGTATTGTTACGGCTACCCGTTCTGATTCCGATAAAAGGGGGTTGAAACCTGAAAATTTATCAGACGGTAATTATATATTCATAAGGCATGATGACGGGACAGAAGCCAACTACTGGCATTTTAAATTAAACGGGGTCTTTGTAAAAACAGGTGATACGGTTGTTCCCGGACAATTGATCGGTCTCAGTGGTAATACCGGTTACTCTGCCTTTCCGCACCTGCATTTTGAAGTGAGGGGTAAGGATCCTGCCACTGGAAAATTCGGACAGCTGGCCACCCGATTTGCCACCAGGAATGGTGTTATTTACCTTCGGCCCGGGAAATTTTACCGTACAATACATCCGGAATAAGCATCAGCCTCTTCCGGTGAAATATTCAGTACCTTACTTTCCTTAAATTGATTGCCATGATTATTGTTTATATCCTGCTGGGTTTAATCGTTACCCTTTTACTGGTGTCAGCCCTGATGCCAAAATCTTTTACTGTTGAAAAAACAGTGGTGATCCGGAAACCCAGGGCCGACGTGATGAGTTATGTAGGAAATCTGAACCATTACAGCCAGTGGAATCCCTGGCAAAAAATGGATCCAACTGCCAAATCACAGATCAGCGGCAACCCGATGAGTGCAGGACACCAATACCATTGGGAAGGAAAGAAAATCGGAATTGGTGAATTACGTTTTTTAAGCAGTGATGCCCATCATATTCATTTTGACCTCGAATTTTTTAAACCCTGGAAATCGAAAGCAAAAGATAACTGGCATTTTGAAGACTGGGGCGATGGCTCTGAAACCAAGGTTACCTGGCAAAATGGTGGTGATCTTCCCTGGCCCATGGCCCGTTTGATGGGACCGATGATTGCCAAAAACCTGAATCACCAGTTTGAACAGGGTTTGGATAATTTAAAGAAGATGGTGGAAGGCGTTTAAATCCGCTTCAGTTCTTTTTTTGTCATTTCATTGATCTGGTTGCCCGTGTTGAGCGTGGAAGCTGGTTCAAAAAGCATGATCTCTACTTCTTCCTTTGCTACCGGTTTGTGTTCTTTGCCCCGGGGAATGATTATGAACTCTCCTGGGAAAATTGTAATGACTTCTTCTGAAACCGGGTTATTATCAGATCTAAGGTGCATATCAAAACTTCCACGGATCACATAAAACAGCTCGTCTTCATGTTCGTGATGATGCCAAACAAATTCACCTTTGAATTTGACCAGCTTCACCTGCTGACCATTCAGCTCTCCGGCGATACGAGGGTTGAAATAATCAGAGAACTGTGAAAGTTTATCTGCAATATTTATTTTTTCCATTCCTTAAAGATAAAACTTCGCAAGATTCGGGTTGCCAGTACCAGGTTTCTTGCCAAATTTTGTATTCTAAATTGAAAAAGTGAACGAATACGCAAGAATTGAAAAAGCGATTGGGTTTCTTACTGATCATTTTCTGCAACAACCAGACCTGGAGGAATTGGCGAGACAGTTACACAGCAGCCCTTTTCATTTGCAGCGGATGTTTAAAAAATGGGCGGGGGTAAGTCCCAAAAAATTCCTTCAGTATATCAGTCTTGAACACGCCAAAAGTCTGATCCGGCAGGATCTGTCACTGACTGATGTCAGTTATGAAACCGGCCTCTCCGGAAGCGGAAGACTGCATGATCTTTTTATCAATATCGAAGGGATGACTCCGGGTGAATATAAGAACGGGGGCAGGGAATTGAACATCAATTTCAGTTTTGCGGAATCTCCGTTTGGAAATATCATCGTGGCTTCCACTACTAAAGGTATTTGTCACCTGGCTTTTGCCGATCAGGAAAAAATGGCGCTGTATGAATTAATGGCCCTCTTTCCGAATGCCCGGTTTAAACAGATGGTGGATACCATTCAGCAAAATGCTCTTTTTATTTTTTCGCAGGACTGGAATGATCTGCCTGCGATCCGTTTACACTTAAAAGGAACCGGTTTTCAGTTAAAAGTCTGGGAAGCCCTGTTGAAAATACCGCTGGGTAATTTAACCAGTTATTCAGCCATCGCTAATGCCATCGGAAATCCCGGTGCTGCCCGAGCGGTTGGTTCGGCCGTTGCGTGTAATCCGGTAGCTTTTTTAATTCCCTGTCACCGGGTGATTCAGTCCAGCGGAATAATCGGTGGCTATCATTGGGGGAGCAACCGGAAAAAAGCGATGATCGGATGGGAGTCTTCAAAACTTGACCAGGAAAATTAATCCTTGCTATAACGGCAATCTCAGACTAGCGCCTAATTACATTCATTAATACTTATTCTGTCAAATTATTGTATGAAAACATTTATGCTCATTCATGGTTCCTGGCATAATGCATGGAACTGGCACAAAGTAGTTCCGCTTATTGAAGCAGCAGGTCATCGGGTTATTTGTATCGATTTACCGGGTATGGGAAGAGATAAAACGCCGGTGAAAGAAGTCACACTTCAAAAATCTGTTGCTAAAATAACCGAAGTCATTGATCAGCAGCCAGACAAATTAATCCTGGTCGGTCATAGTAAAAACGGTATCATGGTTTCGCAAGCTGCTGAATACCGGCCCGATAAAATGGAAGCACTGGTTTACCTCGCTGCCTACCTGGTTCCTGATGGAAAAACGCAAAGAGAGTATGCTGTGCAGGATACAGGAGGTGTATTAAAGCCTTATGTAATTTTTGACGAAAGCACACAATCAACAACGCTGGATCCCGTCATTTATAAAGAGGGATTATATGCCGATTGTGAAGATGATATTGTTGAAATGGCCAAACTATTACTGAGCAGTGAACCGGTTAATACCGGTACAACACGCTTAGAACTAACGGATGAAAATTTTGGAAGGATTCCCCGATACTATATTGAGTGCCTGGAAGACAGAGCCGTAACTCCATATATACAACAAAAAATGTATATGGAATTACCCTGCCAGAAAGTATATCAGCTGAAAAGCAGCCATTCCCCTTTTTTCAGCAGACCTGAAGAACTGGTTACTCTTTTATTTGATATAGCATCCATCAAAAAATAAAAGCGTTTCATGTATATCTTAACAAAAAACTCCTGTATCAGTCTCTGCTTTCGGGTAATTTTATCAAATGCTTTGGACAAGATCAATACAGTGGTTCGTATTATCAATTGCGATTACAGGTTGTGCAGCCAGTAATAATCCCCTTCGCAAAGAAATTAAATTGTTACAAAAGGGTATCGTGAAAGATGATACCAGCTATGTATACGCACTTCCTTACAAAGCCGGAAAAAAGTACAGAGTGATCCAGGGTTATTTCAGTCGCATGACCCATAAAGAACGGGCGGCACTTGATTTTAATTTACACAGAGGTGATACGATCACCGCTGCCAGAGATGGTGTGGTAAGCCGGGTAAAAGAAGATGGAAGGAAAGGAGGCCTTAACAAGAAGTATCGTTCAGAAGGCAATAATATTGTGATTCAGCATGCAGACGGGAGTCGCGCCGGGTACTGGCATCTGCAACATCAGGGCGCATTGGTGAATACCGGTGATTCTGTGAAAAAGGGACAACCTATCGGCCTGGCAGGCAAGACCGGCTACGCTTTTGTACCGCATCTGCACTTCCTGGTCTGGAAATTTAATAACGGTCAATGGCAGCAGATTCCCACCCGTTTTCAAACGCAAAAGGGTGTTGTCTATCTTCGTGCATGGAAAAAATATAAAAACTGATCGGTTTAAGAAGCCTTGCTGATATATTATTCCGGAATTTCTACTTTTGTATTTGCGATTCGGTCCATGTTTAATCTTTATGGAACCATACAAAGCAATCCCGGCAAGTACCGGCAGCTGTCCTGCGGCGAATCGCTGATATCTGTCTATAACTGCCCGCTGGAAGAAAAAATGGTAGATGTCTGGAGCCACCACAATTATATTGTATACGTCATGGAAGGCCGCAAAATCTGGCACACAGCAGACGGCTCCTATGATTTGACAAAAGGAAATTGTGTTTTTGTAAGAAAGGGAGCTTGTATTGTTGAGCAATTTCTGGATGTAACCTTCTGTTTGATTATCTTTTTTATTCCGGATGATTTTATCTGCAAAGTGCTGGCTTCAAAATCCACGCCGATCCGACCGCCTGGCCAGAGTTTTCATCCGGTTATGCCGGTGGATGTAACGCCTTCCGTCAGTATTTTCTTCCAATCCATGATGCCTCATTTTGAAGCGGGCCGACAACCGGACCAGGCTATTCTTGAACTCAAATTCAGAGAACTCATACTGCATATAGCAGATACTCCGGTGAATGCTGAAATACTAACCTATTTCTGTTCACTGTTGAAGGCACCAGCTGCTGTTTCCCTGCAGAAAATAATGGAAGAGAATTTTTGCTTTAACCTTAAACTGGATGAATTTGCCCGACTAAGTAATCGCAGTCTCTCCGCTTTCAAACGTGACTTTCAAAAGCAATTCAGCAATACGCCAGGTAAATGGCTGACCGAAAAAAGATTGAATCATGCCATGCACCTGCTTTCACATCAAGGTAAAACCGTAGGGGAAGCGGCTTTTGAAAGCGGGTTTGAAAATCAGTCTCATTTCAGCCGGGCTTTTAAAATCCGGTTTGGTATTTCTCCGGCTACCGTAAAACAGGCGGAGAAAGCCTGAACTTTTCAGTACAATTTCTGGCCTTTACAGTAACAGACCCGTCGCCGGGCCCTGCTAGTTTTGTCATTCATTCATTAACCTTTAAACATTATCGTATGAGTACAAAAGAAATGCAGGGCCGCTTGTGGAGTGTGGCACCGGAATACTGGTCCGTTTATTTTGAGCCTTTTTTTCTGCCGCTTTACAAAAAAACACTGAAGCACCTTGACCTCCAGCCAGGAGCTTTATTACTGGATGCCGGTTGTGGATCCGGACTTTTTTCATCCATGGCCATTCAAAATGGCGCGCAGGTGATGGGGATTGATGCAGCACCGGGATTACTGGAGCTGGCAAGGCAAAGAAACCCGGGTGTTAATTTCCTGGAAGAGGACCTCGAAGCGCTTCCTTTTGCCGCGGAAAGTTTTGATGTGGTAACCGGTTTTAATTCTTTTCAGTATGCCGGTGATTTTACCGCCGCTCTTAAAGAGGCAAAAAGAGTTCTGAAACCCGGAGGTTATCTGGTAATTGGTATATGGGACAAACCGGAGTTCAGCGATGCTACCAATATTTTAAAAGCCATCAGTACATTCCTGCCACCACCACCTGCGGGTACACCAGGCCCTTTTGCTTTATCTGAAGATGGAAAGATTGAATCCATTCTGAAAACAACCAACCTGCAGTTGATTTATCAGGCTAGGGTCAGTTGCCCATTCCTCTACTATTCACTTGAAAATAGTGTAAAGAGTTTTATGGGTACCGGACCAGCCGCTGCAGCACTCAATAAAGCAAGTGCATTAGAAGTGAGACAGGTGGTGGCAGATGCCATGATGCCTTATCATCTTGGCAATGATCTTTATCATCTTGAAAACAGTTTTCTTCTTTTCATTGCGAGAAAATAAAGTAGTGCTTTTGCTAGTACGAATCCCGCCAGCTGGCGGGATTTTTTTATGTTTACATTAAATTAAGCTGTTGTCACTACTCGAAATCTGGAGAGAACTCAAAAGTAATATCATCCATACCCGTCCGCTGGAATGGATCAGCACTGTTACCCAGATTGCCAGCGTTTGGTATGCCCGCAAGAATAATGTACTGGTTTATCCAACCGGTATCATCGGGGTACTGATCGCCGCCTATCTTTATTTTTTTGACTCCACCCCGCCTTTGTATGCAGATGGCGCTCTGAATATTTATTATTTCGCCATGAGTGTATATGGCTGGTACAACTGGGTGCAGAAAAAAGACGCCGGTCAGTATGCTTATCCCATCAGCTGGTGCAGCAAATCGCAATTATGGACCGGTATCGGTTTCTTTATTTTTTTCTGGGCACTGATCTGGGTGGTGCTGGATCGTTTTACCGATAGTAATACACCTGTATTGGATTCAATGGTATCCTCTTCTGCCATTACCGCCATGTGGTGGATGGCGAAAAGAAAAGTGGAAAACTGGATCGCCTGGATTTTCAGCAATATCGTAGCCATCCCGCTGAATTTCTATAAACATTTTTATCTCTTCACCCTGATGTATATCCTCTTCCTGGCCCTGGCCTGGTGGGGTTATGTAGCATGGAAAAAAGAAGCAGACCGGCGATAAGCCGATCTGCTTTTGTTCAACCCTGTGTTTCCTGCGGACTGGCTCCCGCAAAGCGATGTCCCCAGCGGTTACGGCATTGCTCCCTGAATTTTTCCTTTTCTTCTGCGGACATATTCATCCATTTCTCCCGCATGGCCATCCGGTGCCCCCATTTTCTGCGGCCACCCATTCCACCCAGCAATAAACGACTTAGTACCAGGATACCAAGGGCCTGCCAGAAACTAATCAGGTTGGCGCCTACGGCCGGAACCAGGGCCAGGTTCCAGAGTGTCATCAGCACCCAGCCAAAGAGGGCAAAGGCACCGGCACCCAGCAAAAGAAATAAAGGAATCAAATACGGTCTTTTTCTGATCATCTTTTTCATTGTGTTTATTTTAATGTTGTAAAAACGCTGCGTAGTATGGCATCAGTCTTTTTCTTAAAAACTGTACCGCATATCTTTTTCTTGAAATAATCGTTTTAATGGACCAGCCGGTATCATCCGCTATTTGCTGAAGGGTTTGGTCTTCTATTTCATTTCGGATAAATACCTCCCGCTGTGCAGCCGGCAATTCTTCCAGGACTTCCATCATTTTTTCATAAAACATTTCTTTTAACTCACCGGTTGCCAAATCAAAAAGAGCTGGCTCCTGCATGTTCGTATTAGCTATCTCTTCGCCCTCCTGGTTTAAAGGAATTTCTCTGGGACCCGTTTTCGATTTCCGGTACAGGTCAGCAATTTTATTTCTGGTAACCCGGTACAACCATCCGCTCATATGCGCAATATCATTCAGGTTGCTTTGATGACTCAACTGGTACCATACTTCCTGTAATACATCTTTAGCATCATCCTCTCCCGGCACACGGCTTCGGATAAAAGCATATAGCTTTTCACTGTAACCCGTTATCACGGTGCTGATCGATTGCTCTTGTATCATCGTAGTGTTCATTGCCATTGCTTTGAAAAGAAGTCGCGGCTTCCTGAATTTTACTTTAAAGTGCGTTCTTTTTTCACCGAAAAAAGAGCCATTATCGGCAAACGGTGCCCCCTGACCGGTTAACATTAATTTTTTATCCGCCACTGCAGCAGCCGTAATTTTGGCCATGCTCCAAGACAACGGCCAATATCCGCTTCACCGCGTCCTGTACTTCCTTAATGGCCTGGCCATCCTGCTTTGTTTCAGCGGGTTATTTATTCCGTTGATGGATCCGGATGCCGGCGTTTATGCTTCCATCAGCAAGACCATGGCCGTGAACAATGATTATGTAAACCTGTATTTCCAGGAAACCGACTGGCTGGATAAACCCCATTTCCCTTTCTGGATCACGGCTGTTTTTTTTAAACTTTTCGGTTATCAGGACTGGGTGTATAAATTACCCGGAATCCTCTTTGTATTGATGGGCGCTTTTTATACTTATCGGTTTGCCCTAAAGTTTTATAATAAGACCATTGCCTTATGGTCGGTATTCATCCTGCTCACCGCCATGCATATCATCATTTCCAATAATGATGTAAGGGCTGAACCTTTTTTAACCGGGCTACTCATTGCATCTATTTACCATTTTTCCAATACCCTCAATGGAAAATGGGGTTGGCAATTGGTAGCAGCCTGTTTTTTTGCCGGCTTGGCGGTAATGACCAAGGGAATTTTCACTTTAATACCCATTGGCGCTGCAGTAGCTGGTCAGCTGATCCTGCAGCAAAACTGGAAGCAGCTCTTTCATTGGAAGTGGATCCTCGCTCTGCTATTGGTAATTCTTTTTATCAGTCCGGAATTATATTGCCTCTGGAAACAATTTGATACCCATCCTGAAAAAACAGTCCTGGGAAGTCAGCAGGTATCGGGTATCCGTTTCTTTTTATGGGATAGCCAGTTTGGCCGTTTCTTTAATACCGGACCCATTAAAGGAAAAGGTGATAAATTATTTTTCCTGCATACGCTTTTATGGGCCTTCCTGCCCTGGTCGCTGATCATGTATGCCGCATTGTATAGCAGG